>Ga0351962_1007_pt1 | contig 59759 bp, 76 predicted proteins | sample TotcelT113001N13_FD_205805 | JGI IMG/M metagenome (GOLD analysis project Ga0351962, IMG submission 205805) | Enriched cells from coal bed in the Powder River Basin, Montana, United States - Total cells T11 rep3 HSBNCT.T11.300.1.N13 ...
CGGTTCGGCGACGGCCTGGAAACCATCGGGACGTGCCTCCTGGATGTCAGCAACCGATTGGGACTGAACCCTGGTCTGGTCGAGGCCATCCGGCTTTTCCAAGAATCCCGCATGGGCATCTACGAGCACGGCGGCAACCAAGGGGGGCGGGTCCGGCTACAGGAATTGGTGACGGGCAGGGATTTCGACGCCCTTTGCACCAGCGGTTACCGGGGCAAGCCCGGCGAACTGTGGTATGTGCGGCTCTGCCCGCCTCTGGCCGATCTGGTCGAGTACCACGTGACCATCACCACACCTTACGTCCTGACCCAGGTGAACAAGGCCGACTGGACGGCCTACTTGAACCGGGCCATGCTTCAGCTGAAAGACGTGGATGAGGACCATCGGCTGCACGACTTACTGAAATACGGCCTGGGCGTTCACCACTGGAACGAATTCGTGTTCCAGGGTTACCATCACCACCAATTCGATGCGATCTTTCTGGCGGGCATCCCTGATGTGAAGGGCAGTCTGCCTCATGCAGAAAGTACAGCGGAACCTCTGCCAAGCGAAGCCGAAGAACCATCGAAGCGGCTGGCTGCTTTGGGGTCAAAGCGTGTGATCCCGACGCCCGAAGGTGAAGCCAAGATGTCGGCGGTGATCCTGAAGGTGGCCGAACCGTTGGTAAAGAAATATGCCAACACGCCTGAGCAAGCCAAGACCGTGATTATGTTGGTCATCTACGGCTGGAACAAGTCGCTGTTCCCGAAAGACAAACAGGCCGTGGTCGAGAAAGAAATCCTCGCCCGGACTGCTTCTGGGGGCGGAGATGCCCAGATCGTCGATGCAGCCGTCGATATCATGAACACGGTTGCAAAACGTCGGCGGAGGCTCTTCCCCGAACTACGCAAGATCGTTGTGGATTACAAGATTACGATTTCCGGCGACGATTTCAACCTAAACGTCTCTTCGGCCCCTGCGTCAGACGCTTGGAAGTCGTAACCGGCCTACAGGAGCCACCCCCATGAACAACTCCACCCACGAGTTTTTTGAAATTCTGGGCAAGATCCTGCTCCGCTGCTGGATCTTCGGCTTCGTGTTGTTGTTCATCTGGCTCGGTGCCTTTATGAGCGGAGTCGTCCACAACCTGCACGGCCCGTTGATGGACCTGTCTGGCCACGACCTGAACGTGATCCACTACAGCGGCATGGCCTTTGCCAAGCTGGTCGTGATCCTGTTCTTCTTCTTTCCGTGGCTTGCGATCAAATTGGTGCTGCGAAGGCAGTCGGCTTAGTGGAGCGTGCGGTGAGCAAACGAAACAGCGGTCCACGCCTAAGCAGGCGTTACGCCTTTGTCAAACGCCGCCTGCTCCGACTTCCGCAGCAGTCCCACGGCGTCGAGATCGATTTTTGCCCGCTGCCGGATATCGTCCCAGACGAGTCCGGCTTTTGGCTGGGCCTGGTCGTCGATCACGATACCGGCACAATCTTGACGACCAGCGTTTTGGCTGCCCCACCTACCGCCGAGGACGCTGCGGACATCATGGCCGGGGCGATGGAGTGCTCGTATTTTAGGGCAGCCTCCCGGCCCAGCAGGCTGCTCCTTCGAGACAATCCATCCTGGGAAGCGATCTACCCCTGGCTGGAGCAATTGGGCATTGAGACCGTTGTCACCGAGGATCTTTTGCACTGGGATGCAAAGGCCGATGAGTTGATCGAGTGGATGAAACAACGATGGCAACCTTTGCCAGATTTCCTGGCGGGAATGGACGAGGAATTTGGTATCTTTACTACCCTTGGCGAGCTACGAAGTCTTACTTACAGCTTTCTCTTTTTCGAGCAACCCAAGGGCCAATGAAGTTCGGAGACCGGCTGGGAACTGACGAAGGCTCGCCCAACCAGATCAGGCCGCTTCCCGCTTCGTCAATCCACGTCGAACAAGCTCGGCGGTGCCGGGTAGATCACCCCGCCAGACTCAACCTTCGCACCTGCCGTCAGTTTGTGCGGCTTGACTTCACCGGTGGGCAAAATGTGCAGCACCATCACGCCGTTGGCCAGCAGGTGATCACAGAGAAATCGCCGGTGGCAGTGCCGGTAGTCGCCTTCGGCACACATGATGGCAGTCCGGCGGTTCCGGGCGATCGCCAACAGGTTTGCCACGCCCTGCTGGAACCCGTCCGAAGCCATGTAGTCGGCGTAGTTGCGGAAGCTTTCATCTTCCACGCCCCGATTCGGCGACGGCGGATCGACCTGGGTTCGGCTGCGATGACCACCCAGGGCGTCCAGCCAGTGGTATTCGATGTCTTCGTCGGCCAGCGATGCCGACAAGCTTTCCTTGCCGAAGTGTGGATGCCTGCGGGAACCGGGGAAACTGCGGATATCCGCCAGGGCTTCGATGCCGTGCTTCTGTAGCAGCCAGAGGAAGCTGCCCAGGGGATGGCTGCTGTGGCCGATGGTTAAGATTTGGAGTTGGTCGGGCATGGCGTCCATGGCGACAGGGCACCACTCAACTTGTTGCGGGCTTCCGCTCCCAGATCTTCACGATGACCCAGGCAACTAAACCAACAGCGGCCACCATGTAAAGCCAGGGGGACACAACCTGCGACAATTCGAGCACCGCCGCAATCGGGGCCGTGACCGTCTTCACATCGTCAGGAAATACGACGAAGTAGGTGAAGACCAGGGCGATCAGCATCAGCACGACATTTCTGGCCGAAGTGGTTCTAGGCTTCATGGTGTGGTTGCTCCGAATTCGGGATTTCAGCGGCGGACGAGCCCCGGAGGATGGGCAATACGCTGCACGCCACGCCGCCGAGAATCAGGATGATGGCGATCTTCATCAGTCCCGGTGCCAAAATCGCCACCGTAGGCACGGCGATCAAGGCCCCGTAACCGACCGATACGACAGCAAACAGAGTTCCGAGTACCAGCAGTTTGGACGCCTGCGTGCGTCCCCATCGTAGCACAGCCCAGCACAGAAGCAGGAACACGATGGTGGACACCACGAAGCCAAAGACGGATTCCACGCTTGGTTCAAGCCCGTGGATTTGGGCCAAGATCGGGGGAAGTGGCATGTTGGCCTCCGAGGAAAAAAGAGGGTTGGCCGCTGACGCTCGTCCCTATTATTGCCGGGAGTACATCGTGTGCAATCCCGTTCGTGGCGGTCAGCCCTTGCCAAGGGGCCTACGGTGGGGCGAAAATGGCGGGCGTCTTCCTCCCACACCTACCCAAGGAATCCATCGATGAAAAGCATCGCTGTCCTGCTGCTCACGTCACTTTTGTTGGCCGTCACCGCCCACGCCCAGGATGACCAACTACCGAAAACGCCCCCTGGCCAGACTTGGAAGCTGGTCTGGCGGGACGAATTCGACGGCGACCAACTCGACACCACCAAGTGGACGCCCCGGCCCGATAGCAAACGCAAGGGCGGTTGGTGGAGCCAAAAGGCAGTTGGTCTGGACGGCAAAGGAAACCTCGTCATCAGGACGTTCATGGACGGCGACAAGCCCACGGACGGCTGCATCACGACCCAGGGCAAGTTCGAGCATAGCTTCGGCTACTACGTTGCCCGCATCCAACTCCAAAGCCAACCGGGACTGGTCGGCGTTTTGGATCACAGGTCCGGGTGTCGGCAAGGTCGGTGACGACGCACGTGACGGTTGCGAAATCGACATCATGGAAAAACCCTGGCTGGACGAGCGGGTTCAGCACACTTTCCACTGGGACGGCTACGGCAAGGACCACAAGTCCGAGGGCCACGTCGTCAAGGTGCCGGGCGTCATGAACGGATTCCACACGTTCGGCCTGTTGTGGAAGGCCGACGAGTACATTTTCTACGTGGACGGCAAAGAGACGTGGCGAAGCAAGGCGGGAGGCGTCTACCAAGTGCCGGAGTACATGCTGCTCAGCGACGAGATCGGCACCTGGGCCGGGGACATCGCCAAGGCGAATCTGCCGGACCAATTCCTGGTGGATTACGTGCGGGTGTATGATCTGGTGGAGACGAAGTAGCTTGCCGTTGGCGAGTCCCGATCGTCCCCAATCCATACGAAAGAGAGCCAGCAAGATGCGGTGGCGACGACGACACGACTGGCCTGACCGACCCGCAAGGCCCAAAGTCCGACGTTTGTCGGCTGACGAGCGGGACAAGTATCTGAGCGGTATGATTCGAGTTATTGAACGCTCGCCGGTGCTTTCGGCACTAAACTTCGAGGTCCATGCCCTCCGTGGCCGCTTCTATTTTGAACGGTGCTATCGGGACGACGACGGCAACCTGTTGGGCAAGGGCATCGTGGGCCGCATCACACCGCTGGCAGATTCAGCGGCCAGCCTACTTCTGGAGGTCGAATACCGCCAGGGAAGCTGGTTCAAAATCGCCCAAGGATCGGTGCTGAAGGTCATGAAGGCCATTGCGGATGACACTCAGGGTACGTTCCACGGCCTTGGCTCGTTGAATAAGTCGTTGCGAAAGGCAGGCAAGGGATTGCAGCGGTTACCGGTTAAGAAGCGGCGGAATGGGATCTTCGTTTTTTCGGAAAATGGAGTACCATGCACTGCTCAGGAAGCCCTGTTTCACTACTTCGGCCTACCCGTCGATGTCATCGCTCGGCCACGGACGTGGTATTGGTACCATCGAAAGCCGCACATCCTCGAAGTCTCTCGTGACCGGCGACGTGTGCTGGTGCGTTTTTCGACATCAAGTTTGTCCGGCGAGTTTGGCGGAACCTGCTTGTACATTTGCCGGGAAGGCAGGTGGGGGGCGTTCACCATCAGGCCGAGCGAAAGCGACGACATTGCTTCCGCTGAACGATGGCTAGAAATGAGGAAATGGCGGCAGTGGACATGAGGGCGACGGATTCGGTCGCCGTGGTAGTGGGCTGATCGGATTCTGCGGCCAAGATGGAAGTGACGGGCTGGGGCCGAACGATGCTCTGCGAGCTTTGCCAATGCGAGGAAGCCTACAACTTTCACCATTTTATTCCCCGAACGCTGCATTCGAACAAGTGGTTCAAGCGACGTTACACCCGGCAGGAAATGCAGCAAGGCATGGAGGTCTGCAAGCCGTGTCACTCGGCCATCCACGACCTGATCCCCGACGAGAAAAAGTTAGGGCGTGACTACAACACCAGGGAGAAACTGCTTACCCATCCCCAGTTGCAGGGCTTTGTCCAGTGGAAGCGGGAGAAGGCTCGAAACAAGCCGAAGCGGAAAGGAAGGACTCGGCGTGAAGGCTGGCCTGTTGACGTTGATGCGGCCCTCCGGCTCACACCGACCTCCGAATGACACAGAACCAGGCCATGGGACCACCGTCGCTGAACCGGGCGTCTTTCAAATCAGGTCGGGCCTCGAATCGTGCTTCCCGGATCGACTCCACCTGCCAGCCCTGGGCGAAGGCGTCGTGGAGTTCCTGGCGTGACACTCGGCGTGGGCCTTGGCCGGGCGGTTCCTGGTCGCTGAAACAGCACAGAAACAATCTGCCTCCAGGTTTGACGGCACTGGCCAGGGCCGTGACGTAACGTGCCCGGTCCTCGTCGGCAAAAACGTGGAACAAACCGCAGTCGATCACCGAGTCAAACTGCTCCGGTATTTCGCCCAGGGCCAGGGCGTCCATCACGAGGAACGTTGTTTGCAGTCCCCGCTGTTGGGCCTTCTGGCGGGCCTCAACAATCGGCTTTTCGAGGAAGTCGATGCCGGTGACTTTGTGGCCACGTTCGGCAAAGAACAGGGCATTGTCGCCCGTGCCGCAGCCCGCATCCAGAATCGAGCCGGTGATCTGATCCGCCGCCTGCACGAACACAGGTTGCGGCCCGCCGATGTCCCAGGGTGGTTGGCCTGCGTAGGCTTCTTGGAATCGTTCTTTGCCGGTGGACTCCGAGGCCATGTCGTTCTTCCTTCGATTCTGTGGGCACGTGCTGCCGGATCGGACCACACGGTTCCATGACATTGTAGCCAGCATGGCGAGTGCCGCCACCGCCTTGGTCCGTGACCGAATGGTTTCGCAGCCATCAGCGAGGCGGTAGGATGGTGGCTGTGATCCTGATGTCCCCTGGAGGAATCGCACATGGCAAACTTCATCCCAAAACCAACAATTATCGAAGCGGCGGGGCAACCACCGAAGTCCATCGAGGAGTTCATCGGCCGGGTCAATTCCGGCACGGCAGCGGTGAGTATCGCCCGCATGAAAAGCCCATCTGGTTGGCTGGAGCCTGGGCAGACACCGGAATTCGACGAATACACGGTCGTCCTGCAGGGCACCCTGCACGTCAAACTGAAAGACACGGCATTCGACGTGGCGGCAGGGCAGGCGATCATCGTCAAGGCCGGTGAATGGGTCCAGTACAGCAGCCCTGGTCCTGCTGGTGCCGAGTACATCGCAGTGTGCTTGCCTGCATTCTCGCCCGAGACGGTTCATCGGGAGGAGTGACAGGCAATTCCCAAATGGTGGCACATGACGATCATCTTCCCCATCGACCGAGTGGACGACCTTCGCAAGCAGGCCCGAGAAGCCCGCAAGGTCAACATGGACGGCCCTGACGGTTGTCCACCTGGGGACCGTCGAGCCAGCCCGCTTCGTCGTCGTATCGGCTGCGGACCTGAATGCCGCTGTTGCCGGTGGTCTTGCCGTAGGTCTGGACCTTCAGCCGGAGTGCGAAATCGCCATACTCCTTTTCCGTCAGCAGCCAGATGTAGTGGTGCTTGCTGCCGGGCGGCGTTTCGGCAGCGATCGTGCCGTCCACCACCTTCCAGTATCCAGTCTTGTCCCGGTCAGCCGGTCGGCACTTGACGATCCAGCCATCTGAAATTCTTGCCGTTGAACAAACTGGTCCATCCCGCCTCGCCGCCGTCCCCGTCAGCAGCCAAGGACAGGTGGCAGGCAGCCAGTAGCATCAGACATGACCCAAATCGTATCATGGTTCTTCTCCGTGGAGCTTGGCAAAACCGTAATCTTACCCGCTTTGGACACGGATGACACCAGCATGGATCAGTCGGCTATAATAAGCGTTTCAAAGCCGTTTGTGACAAGAGGAGGCCACAGATGACCGACACTCAAATCAGAAATCAGATTCGGGAACGCTTCGCTCAAATCGCCCGGTCACCGGAAACCGAGCGAGTCTTCCCCGTGGGATCGGCAAGTGCCAAGAACCTCGGGTACGACGCCGACGAGATCGACACCTTGCCTGCCGAAGTCACCGAGTCCTTCAGCGGCGTGGGCAACCCGCTGACGTTGGGCGAGTTGGCTGCTGGTCAAACCGTGTTGGATCTTGGATGCGGTGCCGGATTGGACAGCATCCTTGCCGCACGTCAGGTGGGGCCAACGGGAAAGATTGTGGCCGTTGACATGACCGAAGCCATGCTCGACAAGGCCCGACGAAATGCAGCGGCCGTTGGCATCTCCAATATCGAGTGGCACCTCGCCGATGCGGAAAATTTACCCGTGGCCGATGGCGTCGTGGACGTGGTGATCACCAACGGCGTCCTCAATCTGTGCCAAGACAAACTCAAGGTACTGGCAGAGCTACACCGTGTGCTTTGCCCAGGTGGTCGTCTGCAACTGGCGGACATCCTGCTCCACGAAAACGTGACGGCAGAAAACGTGGCGAAGCTTGGCACTTGGTCGGACTGAATCCTCGGTGCCGTAAAGGAGCGGTCGCTCCTTGAGATGCTGCGGGCAGCTGGGTTCGTGGAAGCTGAGTTCCACGGCAGGACGGGCTATCGGACATCAAAATGCACCGCAGGTGCGTTGTTGACGGCCTGGAAACGAAAGTAGCTCACGTCGGAACGATGATTCGACGTGGGCTTCACAGCACTCGGCATCGGCTACTTAGCCATGATGACTGACGGGGAACGACATGGGCATCTTCGACTGGCTGAAAACGCCGAAGACCAATGTGGACGTGCTGGACGATGTGATCTGGCTGACCAAGCAGGCCAAGTATGGTGGGATTTCGGCATCCATTGGTCGTTGCCATGCCGAACCAGCCCGGCCATTTGCCGTGCTGCTGGTGGCCCATTTCCGGGACTGTCTGAAGCAACTTCAGGCCATCGTCGAACAAAGCGGCTTTGACCCGCAAACCGTGATCGCAGCCACGGCGGAGAACCTGACGGGCCGATCCGCACCGAGGCTTGGTTCCGACGATTCACAGACCGTTGTCATCATCGTTGCCGAGCGGCATCCGCTCCAGGCCCACGACGCCGCCGTCACTGAATTCGCACAAAGTTTGCCGTGTCGCTGTCGCTTGGTTCACCACGTTTCGCTGGAAGATCCCATGATGCGGATGTTTGCTGGCGAGTGGGTCCAAAACATCCTGCAACGGCTGGGTATGAACGAAAGCGAAGCCATCGAAAGCCGAATGGTGACAAGGCGGATTCAAGCGGCGGCACAGAAGATCGAAAGCCAGGCGGTGAGTGACTTGCCCGCCGATTCCGCCGACGAATGGCTGGAACGGAACTGCCCAGACCTGTGGCGGAAGGTGGAAAAGTGATGCCTGCCAACGGAGGAAACGTAACTGAAGCCAAGCGTCCCCTCCAGTTCACGTTACGCACGTTGCTGCTGATCGTGTCGTCATTGGCTGCCACCCTCGGTGCTGTCCGTTGGCTCGGTGCAGAAGTTCTTCCGTTCATCGTGGTCGCCGTGGGCATCTGGCTCACCGCACGGACTAAGGCCCGTCATCTGCTTGTGTGGCTGGTGCCAGCGTTGTGGTCCATGTGTGCCTTCGGCTCGTGGCATCATCGAGGCGACGAGTACGGCCAGTTCGGTGTGTGCATTCTGCCCGGCATCTGGCTCGCCCTTCTGCCGTTGAACTTCGGCCATCTTTCAGAGGTGTACCAGCTGCTGATCGCCGCTGGTGCATTGCCGATGGCGGCCTTCGGGTTCCTTCTGGATCGGCTTCCCGTGTCCCGTCGCCTGTGGGGAGCGACCTTTATCGTGGCCTCAGTTGCTCTGTTCGCCTGGGGATTGCTGTGGGGCCTGTCAACTGAGAAGGCCATCGCCGAGAGCGGTTGGATCTGTTGGCTCTCGGCGTTTGCCTTTTGCGTTGTAAGCTTGGCGGTCTTCGGGTTCCTTCTGGATCGGCTTCCGATGTCCCGCCGCCTGTGGGTGGCGATCTTCATCGTGGCGTCAGTTGCTCTGTTCGCCTGGGGTTTGCTGTCGTTGGCGTCATTGGAGAAGGCCATCGGCAAGGACCGTTGGAGCCTGTGGATCTCGTGGATTTCGTCGCAAGCCTTTTGCTCCGCAAACCTGGGGATGTACGTGTCCGTGCTGACGTGCGTTGGCGGCGGGGCCATCGTTTGGTTGTGGCGGCGGGTCCGCAGACGGAAAGGGATTTGACGTATGCCACGCTTCTCCATCCTGATCCCCGCCCGCAACGAAGAAAACTGCCTCCCCGGCTGCCTGGAGTCGATCAAGGCCGCTGCCGCCCCGTTTCCCGATCAGGTGGAAGTCATCGTCGCCATCAACCGCTGCACCGACCGCACGGAGGAAATCGCCCAGGCACATGGCGCCAAATTGGTCCATGACGACAGCCGGAACCTAGCCAAGATCCGCAATGCCGCAGCACGGGCGGCCATGGGCGAAGTGATCCAAGTTCCAAGATTCGACACCCGGCGACGAATAGACTTTCAAGGACCGAAAACGGCAACTTGCTTCAAGGACCAAACACGACCATGAACGATCCAGGATTCTTCGTCGGCTGGGGAACTTTGTCCCTCATCAACGCTGGCTTGGCCCAGTCCAAAGGACGCAACGGACTGCTGTGGTGGTTGTTCTCGCTGTTGATCGGGCCGATTGCCACGCTGCTGATCGTGGTGCTGCCGAAGGTGCCGTCCCTTCCCTGAATCCGGCAAGGTCACTTGCCCTTGATCACCATACCGACGCCTGCCATCGCATCGGTCTGTTCTCGACATTGACCGACCTTCGCCTTGACGGCAGCGTGGAGTTCCCGCAATTGTTGTTGCAGACTTTTCATGTCGGCGACGATGGTGGGCAGACCGTCCAGGCTTTTCCGCTCCATCAGTTCGCTCCCCGGTGAAGTTCTTGGTGACCGGAAGATAGATCGGCAGGCATGTCGCTGGACTTGTCGGGCCGAAAGTCGGGGTAGCACGGTTCACGGATTCGTCCCAGCCTTCCTGACCGGACTTGGCAAGCTAATCCGGTGATGTGGACGGGCCGAGGCCAGCAGACCAAATCTTCGCCAGTGATCGTCACAGATTGCCTGCTAGCGGTGACTGAAACGACTGTCCCGGCCGGAAACGCTGCAAGACGGCACCGTCGCTGGCCGATGTTTTTCACCACAAACCGTCACCGACTTGCACAAGGAGATCCGCATGGACGACGAGATCGACATCCAAGATTTGGACGCCTACGAGATCCGGGAATTGCTGCTGGACCAAGGCAGTGAAGTGGACGAAGAGCAAGCCGCAGCCATCAAGCAGTTCATCGAAGACATCGGCGGATTGGAAAATGCCCTCGCCGCCGTTGACATGCTGGACGGACTTGAAAAGGCGGCGTGAACTGGGGAATGCCCGCATCACCCGCCACCGTGTTTTTCAGCGTGGCGGGTATGATCTTTCCGGTGTGAACTCAGTCCAGTAGTTGGGCCAATGCGTTCAGGGCGGCCTTGGCCTCCTGCACGCCGCCCAACTCCTTCACCAGCTTCTTTGCCTTGACCAGCAGACCAATCGACACGGCGTCCTTGGGCACTTCGAATGCAACTTCCGGCTCGGGGGCCGGGGCAGCTTTCTTCGCTTTCTTCTCGGCCTTCATCGCAGACTTCACGACGCTGATCCGCTGTGCCGTCACATCCCATCCCTGGGCATTCATCAGTTCGGCAAGCTCCTTGGGCAGCTTGTCCCGGTTGGCCCTCAAAGCGGCTTTGATTGCGGCGGTCTTGCTGCCCCTGGGTGCTTCAGGTGCGGCTTCAACGGGCTTCGTTTCGACGGCTTCGGGTGCGGTTTCGGGTGCGGTTTCGGTGGTCTTGGGTTTTCTTGGCATAGTTGGTCTCGCTAACGTGGTAAGCAAATAGAAACAGAAAGTATAAGTGAAGGAGAAATGGATGTCCATTGGCCAGTGACGGACACAGAGCATCTTTATCGCCTTGAAGCGTTAGGACGGGCGTGTCATCCTTGCTGACGTAGGTGTGCGGGCTGGCGGTGTTGTGTCCTGCGAGACCGTGCTGGCGTTTCACCTCTGGACGCTTTCTTGATGACCGGTGGGCAGTGCCTTTGGCCACAGACCGGTAATCGTCTTGAATTCCTCGTCGGCAATGATCTTCACGCCGTTGGCGTTGGGATGATTGTCCAAGAACCATCCCGGCACATCCTTCATGCCTTCATCTTTCGATCCATTCAGAATCGGCTTGGCGAACTTCTCCTGCGACAACTTCTGGTTTCGGATGCGTTGATCCCAATTGCCCGCCTCCGTTTCCCTCTTCTTCCGCTCGTAGATCTCGACCAACGGATACTTCCGCTCCCCAGCCAATTGCCTGACCACAGCCCATACGCTGTTCATTCTCTGATTGAATCGTGCAGTCGCAGGCGGATCGCCGCTGTAGTGCTCTGGATCGACCCAGGTATTTGTTTCCAGAATGATCTGAATGCCTGGATAATCCGTCGTCAGAAGGTCGCAGAATTCTTCGAGATGCCGCTTGAAGTCAGAAGGCTCGCAATGCTTTTGGTCGTTGTGACCGTAACGGATCAAGGCGATATCGACGTGCGGTATCTTGTCCTTCACGGACTTTTTGTAGCGGCCTGAGTCTAGGAATTGCCGAATGAAATCGCCACCGGACGCCACGTTATGGCTGACGATCTCTTGGTGCTTGTAGAACGCCGACAACCGGTCGTTCAGCACTGCTTCGACTCGCTGTGTTTCCGGCAGATAGCCGGTGATGCACGTGCTGTCACCGAAATGGACGATGACGACTTCTTGACGTGCATCCGCCGGTTCAGCGGGCTGTGACAAGCACGCCGTTAGAAGCCCGGCAAGGGAAAATAATCGGATCATCGGTCAACTCCTACTTCATCCCAAACGCTTACTTCACGAAGTCGATCGTGGACAACTTGCTCAACGGATACCAACCATCCTCGGATCGGCCCTTGATCCCAAGCTGCACGACCGGCTTGGTGTCATCCTGGCCGATGACGCCAAGCGACAAGGTGTAGGTTCCCGGCAACAAATCATCGGGCAAGCTGAGGGTGTCGGCGACGGCATGAACGTCACCGGGCGGCAAGTCCTTGGGTTCCTTGAAGAACTCCTCCGTGAATAGCTCGATGGAGCCGGGGAGCCACTTGTTCACAGCCACCGTTCCCACAAAGACCTTCCCGTAGCCCTGGTCGTTCGACAGCCTGTAGGCTACTCGGTACGGCTTGTAGCACGGAGCGGAGCCTACATTCTGCCACTTCATCGCCAATTGGATCTTGGCCCCCGGCTGGGCATTCGATGGATGGCTCAGTTCCTTCAGCACCAGCCGGTAACCCAGCCGCCGCAGGAAACGCTCAACCTCGGGTCGGATGTTCTGCCCTTCGGGCAACGGTGCCGACTTGTTGTTGATGACCGACCCGTGCAGGGCCAAGGCGTAGTTGAAGATGAAGCGGAGCGGCCAGCCCTCGTCCGCCCACTTTCGCATGTCCCAGCAGGTCTCCCAGGCCACGGGTGCTGTCTTCCATGCGTCCACGGCGTCGGCTGCGGGCAACATTTTCGGATAAGCCATTCGCATGTGGCACCAATTCTTCGAAAACCCGCCCATGTCGCCCAAGCAGTCGGCTCGCCAGCCCGCTCCGTTCTCGACGGCGTGTTTGAGCATGTCGCCGCCGCCGATGAGCATCACCAGAGGCGTTTTCTTGAAGGCGGCGAGGTAAGCATCGACGATCTTCCTCTGGGTTTCGAGCATGGGCATCGGGGCGTTGGTTGACTGGCTCATGTGCCACTCGCCCCACCATCCGACGGTACCCAGGTCTAGGTGGTCGATATCCGGGTGACCATCGTAACGGACTCCCAACCGGTCGATGAAATCGAGGTGTGCGGCAAGGACTTGTGGATCGTCCAGCACCGGAACCTCCAACTCGGGACCGGTCCCGTACCTGGTGGTGACGACCTTTCCGCCGATATCCGTCAGCCATTGGGGATGGTACGGCTGGCGTGGAGACGAGGAACAACACATGACCCGAAAGGCAAGTGTCTGCCCCGCCTCCCGGCTCTCTTTCAACACTCCGTCCAGAAAAGCGTAGTCGATCTTGCCCGGCTGTGGTTCCAATTCACGCCAACCCCATCGAGCGTAGTGGACCGTGGACGGAATCCAGGACGGCAGGTTCTTGTCCTGCTTGGCCGTGTGGTGGAACGTCTCCCAGCCCATGCCTGGGTTGACAAGGATTTCGTCAGTTTCTTCGGGGGTGACGACAACCTGCTGGCCGTGGACCAAGCTAGTTGCCAACCCCACAAGGATGAATGCGATGCTGATTCGTGTCATGGATGGTTCCTTTGTGGCTCACTGCTTCAGTTTCCAGGCCCGCACGTACTCGACGCTGAACGTCGATGGCAGATCGTTGTCGTCGGGCATCCCAAACCACTGCGGCATGGTCTCCGAATCGAAGATCAGGAACAGCGGTTGGTGCCAGTGTGTGTTCTCGACGGAACGGACCAGGACGCCATCGACGTAGAACTTCAATTCCTCCTTGCCCCAGTCCAGTCCGTACACGTGGTAGTCGTCGGCCAGTCGCCATGGGGCATCCCAAACGCCACCGACGCTCCAGTGCTTCTTCTCCTGTGGCGTCTGGAAGACGTGCAGGTTCATGTTGTACTTCTGCTCGAATCCCTTGGCCTTGCCGCCGATCTCGAATACGTCGATCTCGGTCAGCCAGCCAGGCACATCCTCGACCTGGAACCAGAATGAACTGGAACCAGCGGAATTCATCGGCTTGGCCTTGACCTCGTAGTAGCCGTAGCCCGACCGAACCTTGGTGTGCAGGGCGGCACTGGTGTAGTCCTTGTACCCCTGCTTCTCCGCTTCGGCAGGCAACTTTTCCTTCCGCATCGTCAGGTGCAACTTGCCATCCGAGACCGTGACGTTCTTGTCGCTGAACAAGGCCGGTTGCCGTCCCTTCCACCAGTACATGCCACGGTTCCATTTGTTGGGATCGAGTTCCTGGCCCTCGAACTCGTCGGTCATCGGCTCGAACTTGGCCCAGCCGCCCTTGTTGTCTTGATCGGACAGCGGGTGGGCGTCGGTGACGTGCTTGGGCGTTTCGCCCAGAGGACCAGTCCGGTTCCAGATTTTGGTCGGACGTTTGTCGGCGGTGGGCGTTGATGCGTCCTCGGCAGTCAGGACGTGGTGAGCAATCAGGAGGATGGAAACGATCAGCAGCATGTTGCGAAACATGGTTACTCCTTGGGCAGCACTTGGAACACGGCCTCGGCAATGATTTTCGCTCCCCGGTCATTCGGATGCAACTCGTCACCAAAATGCTCGTCCCGCAGCAGGCAGCAGATGTCGGCCAACGGGATGCCGTGTTCGCCGCAGAACGATTTCAGTTGTGGGTTGTGGTAGTCCCGCTTGCCGTGGATTTCCCTCGCCATGCGGGGCGGGAACATCCGCTCGTTGACCTGCGGCACATTGAACAAAATCGGTCGCTTGCCTCGATTTTCAACGGCCTGGATCATTCGGCCCAGGTTGCCGATGATCCGTCTGCTCGCCGATTCCGTGTCGGGCCATGTCCCCAGATCATTGGTCCCCATGCCGATGACGAAGTAACGGGCGTTGGGAAACAAGTCCAGGTAGTCACGGACCTGTTGGGGACCGTTGTCGCTGATCTCACCGGCAATGCCGCCGTTGGCGACCCGCAGGCCCAGCGGAACGCAAAGCTCTTGGAGGAAGTCCGGGTACGTCCGATATGGCCACTGCCCGGCAGGACCGAAGTTGTTCCAGCCGGTCAGACTGTCACCGGCACACACGATGTCCACGGTGGTCCTGGCAGTTTCAAAGGCAGCGGTGTCACGTTCGACGACGTACAGTACGTCCATGATGGCACGTTTTCCGGGGAGATTCTGCTACTTCTTTTCCTCGCCTGACGGGAGGTATCCAATCGACACCAGGAATTCATCCATGCGTTGCGTCGTTTTCTCCTGCCACGGTGGCCGGTTGAAAAAACCGTGGGGCTGACCTTCGGCCGTGAACATTTCTGCCCGATGCTCCAGTTCCTTCGACTTCTTCATGAACTCGTCGCCCATGGCGGCCAACCGGTCAGCGGTCCCGAAAAAGACCAATATCGGCGGGCTTTCCTTGGTCAAGTGCAAGGTGGGCGAAATGGCTTTGCCCAGGGTTTCATCGTTGCCGATCCGTTCCATCAACTGCGGGATACCAATGAACCGCAGCACCGGGTTGAACAAGACCAGGACATTGGGCTTGGACGAAGTTTTGGCGTCTTCATCGTCCGCATCAAGGCCGGGGGTGAAGGCCGTACAGGCGGCGATGTGACCGCCCGCAGAGCCGCCAGCGGCCACGATCCGTTCAGGATCGACGCCGAGCTTGACAGCATTGGCCCGCATCCACCGCACGGCACTCTTGGCGTCCTCGACACACTCCTTGGGTGTCACCCCGTGCCGTGTCTTCACCCGGTAATCGGCCCGTGCCGCCACCATGCCCCGGCGGGCCAAGTGGCTTGCTTGTGGTTCAAACTGCTCCAGCTTGCCGCCAGTCCAACCGCCGCCGAAAAAGAACACGATGGCGGGCCGCTTATCGCTGTCCTTCCAACCGGGAGGGTAGTGGATGACCATTTCCAGGTCAGCCTGCTTGGTTTTCTTGTACACAAAGGACTTGGTTTCCTGCTGCTCGTCAGCCTGGGCAGCGGCCAAGCCCAACAGCAGACCGCAAAGAAACAAGGCCGAAGTCCTGATTGTTATCCGCATGGTCCACCATCCTTGAACCGGTACATCAACAATCCGGCACTTAGTCTGGGCATGACTTCATCCGATGTCGAAGATGCGTTGGATCACGGGATTCCTGTATTCCGCCCCTCCGGTCAAGACCTGGAGGTTTTCCAAGATCTGGACTTCACCACTGCCGTGCGTGTGTCCGCACAGGACGAGTAGCCGGGATTTCGGGTTGGCCTCCATGATTTTTCGCATGACATCACCGACCGCCTTGCAGGCGAAGTGAGGAAGGTAGTTGTCGTCCGAGTGCCTGCCATTGTACCAAGCGGCCTCCTTGAAGGGCGGAACATGGATCACGGCGATGACCGATGGGTACTGGGCAACCGCCTGCTGGAGGACAACCTCGAAGTGCCGAGCCGCCTCGTCGCCCAGGACGTTCAGGGCCTCCCGAAGTGCGGGCTTGTCCAGGTACAAGCTGCCCTTCCACTTGCGGAGTTCCTCGATCAGAACGTAGTCGTTGAGGAATACGTCCGAGCCCTCAAAATCGCCGAGCCGGGCGTCCGCCCAGCCATCGTGGCCGACAATTGCTGTTTGCGGTGACAGTTCCACGACGCCGATTGCCGTAAGGTACTTCAGGGACTCCAGTTCCTCAGCCAGTTCGGCCACTTCAACACGGGTCTTGCCGATGGAACCCCGGTAGAAATCGTGATTCCCCAGGACGAAGTGGATCGGCTTCTGCCAAACGTCCGCCATCTCCGCCAGAACGCTGGTGATGCCGGGGCTTTCGGCGATGTCCCCGCTGATGACGAAGGCGTCGGCCTGATCCCGTGCCGTTTGCAGAAACCGGCGTCGGTCGGCGGGTTCAAGGAAGTTCAGATGAATGTCCGTCATCCATGCCAGTTGCATCGTTGTCAAGTCTCCGATGGTAACCCGGAACACCGGCTCAAGGCACGCCAGTGCGGTCAAACCCGAATGCCTGAAGCAAAGCGGACCAGAGCAGCCACATCCATGATGGCGTTTCCGTCGCCCGCCTACTTTGCTGCCCGCTTTTGCTGCAACAGCCAGTCGTACAAGTCGGGGTTGGCGTAGTTCCAGTTTGAGGTGGACGATTCAGTTCACGGCCTCCGTCCTACATTTCCAGCGACACGCCGACATTGTAAACTGGCTGCCAGCAAAACGACACAGTACAAGGGAACCACCGTGATCCAGATAACTCGACGCCGAATCCTAGGGCTTTTGATCGCCTCAGCCGTTCTCCTGATTGCCCAGGCCCCGGCTTTCGGCCAGGAGACGCCCCCGGCACCGCTCAAGGTGCTGTTCGTCGGCAACAGCTACACGTCGGTCAACGATCTGCCGTCCATGGCCGCCGGACTGGCCGAAGCCGCTGGTGGGCGAAAGATCGACGTGGATCGGCACCTTGTCGGCGGCTGCACGTTGGAAAAGCACGTCAAGGACCAGAAAGCCATCGACAAGATCCGTGCGGAAAAATGGGACGTGGTGGTGTTGCAGGAGCAAAGCCTTCGTCCCGTCATCGACCGGCAGTCCATGCACGAGTACGCCCGGCTCCTGGATGCCGAGATCAAGAAGCAGGGGGCCAAGACCATTTTCTACTTGACCTGGGCTCGGCAGCACATCCCCGACATGCAGGAAGGGGCCGACCCAGCCCAATCGCCCGAATACGCCAAGGTGATGTACGGGGTCAGCGGCGTATCCATGACCACGAACTTGGAAACTTGGTGTCAGCAACAAAATGCTGGCTTGAACGGCGGACTGAACGGGGCCTACCTGGACATTGCCAAGGAACTGGGGGCGGGGGTCGCACCGGTCGGGATCGCCTGGAAGATGGCGTTGGCAGCCGATCCGGCGTTCGTCTTGCACAACCCGGACAAGAGCCACCCGAACCTGACCGGCACGTACCTAGCCGCCTGCGTGTTCTACGCCACGTTGCTGGATGCAAGTCCGCTGGGCCTGCCGGGCAAAATCCAGCAAGGCGACAAGGTGCTGGCCGACATCCCGAATGATCAGGCAAAGCGGCTTCAAGAGATTGCGTGGGCGGCGGTGAAGGGCGTAACGCTCACGACGGCCACCGCCCACGCCTCCGCCCCTCAACCCGTCCGTCTGATTTTCGATACCGACATGATGGGCGACGTGGATGATGTCGGCACGGCTGCGGTCCTCCACGCCCTGGCGGATCAGGGCGAGGTGAAGATCCTGGCGATGGGGGTTTGTGTCAAAAACCCCTGTTCTCCGCCCTGCCTGGACGCTCTAAACACGTACTTCCGCCGCCCGGACATCCCTTTGGGCGTCGTCAAAGGCCCGGCACATGACCGGGCATCAAAGTACGCTCAAGGGATCGCCGAGGAATTCCCCCACGCTCTGAAGTCGGCTGAGGATGCTCCCGACGCCGCTTTGGTCTACCGGCGGGTACTTGCCGGGCAGCCCGATGCCAGCGTGGTCATGGTGAGCGTGGGGCAGTTGACGAACTTCCGTAACCTCCTGAAAACCGGGCCGGACGACCACAGCAACCTGGGCGGCACCGAACTGGTCAAACGCAAGGTCCGGGCATGGGTCTGCATGGGCGGCAAGTTTCCCGAAGGTCGGGAGGCGAATCTGATCAACGATGGGCCAGCCGCCGCCTATGCCATCGAACACTGGCCGACACCGATTGTGTTCAGCGGTTGGGAAATCGGCCAAGAGATCATGACCGGGGCCGGGCTACGAAAGGCACCGGAAGGAACGCCAGTACGGCAGGCCTACGAGCTATACAACGGCCTGAACGACCGCCAAAGCTGGGATCAGACAGCGGTCTTGTACGCTGTGCGGGGCTTGGACGGTGGGCTGGCTGACTACTGGGACGTGGTGACGGAGGGCTACCTCCACGTCAACGATGACGGCTCCGACGCATGGCGGACGACACCCGACAAGGACCACACCTACCTCGTTCAGAAAATGGACCCGAAGAAGATCGCTGCGGTCATTGAGAAATTGATGTTGCGGCAGAACCAACGACAATCCCGTTAGTAGGGCGACCAATGCAAATGGCGAAACTCCTGATCGCCTACGATACGACCGAAGGTCAGACCAGGGAGGCTGGCAAGGACACAGATACGTCGAAGAACCACGAGTACACGGACTGGACCGCCGTCGGTCAGTTCGTGGAGGGATTCCTGGCCCATCTTGATCAGCAGAAAAAAGGTAGCGAGCATGGCTAAACGCACATCGCCCACGGCGATTACAAAAGTTGGAATGCCCTCTGCCCAGGACGCCCAAGCGGCCCAGCAGCGGCTTCGCAGCCTCGCTGATCCCGCTGTTGCCGTCAGTTCGGCCCGATTTTTCAAGACCGGGTCGGGCGAATACGGCGAAGGCGACATTTTCATTGGCATCAAGAGCCCGACGCTCAAAACGGTCGCCAAGGAATTCAAGGCCCTGCCGCTGGCCGAGGTGGAGTGCCTCCTGCACTCCAACATCCACGAGGATCGCTCGCTCGCCCTCGTGATCCTCGTCGGACAGTTCACGAAGGCCGACGACGCTACCCGGAAACGGATCTACGACATCTACCTCGCCAACACATGCCACATCAACAACTGGGACTTGGTGGACATCTCGGCCCCGCAGATCGTCGGCGGCTTGCGGAAACGTATCTCGCAAGCGATTCACTCGGGTACGCCGAGGAATGGGAGGAACTGTTGTCCATTCTCGCAGAACTCCAGACCCATCCTCCATGGGGCGAACACGTCCGAGTTGGCTACGGCGGCGACTACCGGGCAGCAGCCGAGGGCGTGCTGAGCAAGTGGCGTGAGGCAAAAGAGAAGTCGCAGCACAAGATCCTGCCAGACGTCTTCGCCCACTGGTACCGTTCGCTGTCGCTCGATGTGCATCGAAAGGACCGTGAAACTGAATCCGGCGACACCGACTCGGTACTGCGGTCGAGGTTCCCCGCAACTCTTGAAGGATCGGCAACTGCTCCTGTTCGTAGATCCGCTCCCGGTAGTCGTCGAACGGGATCACGCCGCCGAACGGGGAGTGCTCCAGCACGATGGTCACGCCGACCTCGGCTGCCTCGGCGCACAGCGGCCCCAAGACTTCGGCGTGCCAATCGACGATCTGCCGGTCGGTAAAAAACTTCGGCGGCTTGTCGATATGCGTGTTCATCACCGTGGCCCCGATCCGGTGCGCCACGTCCAATGCCTTCCAAAACTCACCGAGGCACGCCTGCCGGATGCTGGCGAACGGCGAGGCCAGCGGCAGGTAGTACGCCGTGTGGGCCACGACGCCGAGGCCGTGGGCATCCAGTGCCACACGGACTGCCGCTACGTCGATCTGGTCAGGATCGGCTGCCGGTGGTTCCAGGGTCAAGTCTACAAAATCGAAGCCGTTTTGCCCAATCCAGTCGATCTCTGCCACCGGATCACGGGCCGGATGGTTCATTGCGCCGATTTGCATGGGGGTTCCATCACGCACCTGTGCCCAACCGTTGCTCCATGTACCCCGTCAGTTTGACGATGATGATGTTGGGAAGCGGTCGTTGTTGTCATGGTGATTTTCTGGAAGCCTCCGTATTTGCCTGGTGGCCCTTCAATGCCAGAAGCCGCCTTGGGTCGTCCGTATAGATCCGGTCGATGCCCATTTTCAAAATCTTGCCCATCGTGGCTTCATCGTTCACCGTCCAAACCCCTGCCTCGATCCCCGCCTTCTGAATCTGTTCGATGTTCTGTTTGGTGACGATGCTGTGGTGCAGAACGAGGGCCTCGAAGCCGTGTTGCTTGGCGATTCGAATGTCTTCTTCGGTATCCGAAAGGCGACAGTCCCAGAACACAGGTATTCCGGGGGCCAACCGTTTCACCTCGGCCATGTACTGGAGATTGCCATCGTTGAAACCGACCCAAGGTTCCGCACCCAAATTTTTCACGAGAGCGATGGCGTCAGCCACACAGTCCATCTTCGGCTGGATCGAGACCCGTGTTTTGGTCTGCGCCCTGACCAGCCGAAGCACGTCTTGCAGCAGCGGGATCGTATGCCCAGGGACTGCTTCGATGGCCTTTCCATGGCGATTGCGGAATTCCGTGGCGACATCAACCGACAGCAGTTGTTCGTAGGTGGAGTCGGGCACGACGAGGTTCTTGTCACCAACCCCCCCCGTCGTCCGGTCATGGATTACGACGAGCTTGCCGTCCTTGGTACGGAAGATGTCCAGTTCAATCCAGTCGGCACCGATTTCCATACCGCTCTTGAACGCCGGAATTGTGTTCTCCGGATGTTCGGCGGAGTTGCCCCGATGGGCGGTGACGCCGTTGTTGAGAAAGGTCGTGACGGTGGGGCCATCTCCGGTTGCATTGGCCGTCAGGAAGAACAACGCCAAACTGAATGTCGGCAACCGACTGCGTGTCAGGATCATGGTGGCGTGTGCTCCGTACTTGTCTGTCGCTCGGGAATCTTCTTTGACCTGGCATTCTTCTGCGGTTCGGCTGCGATGGTGACATGCGGCTCTGCACCTACGGACGTGTGCGGCAAGGCCAGCAGGACCAGGATGACGACAGTTCGTTTCACGATGTTTGTCTCCCGAAAGCTGCGGTTGGGCGAACGAATCGGCGCATTGTAGCCTACCAGCGGATCGGTGGCATCAGGCCCGTTCGCCGTCCCTGTCGGGCGCCGCCCCGGCGAACGGGCCAGTCAATCTGATCCTGAAATCGTACAGCGGGAATGCTGCTCGCAGGCCCCCGTGCCGAAGGGGTAGCCACCGGCAGAAGCAATTGCGTTACTGGTGGGGCTGGAACAGGATGCTGCAAACCTGTCGTGCGCCCGTTACAATTGGCGGCTACGACCGCAATCCAGGAGCCCATGCCATGATCCGCTGCACCGTTTTTCTCGCCGCCGTTGTGGCGGCTGCCCAGGCCACCGCCCAAGATCCCAAGCCGCTGCGGGTTTACTTCGTCGGCAACAGCGTCACCGACACGATCAACTACCGGGCGTTGGCCGAACTCGCCAAGAGCCGGGGGCACCAGCAGATCTGGGGTCGCCACATGATTCCCGGTGCTCCTCTCCAGTGGATCTGGCAGCATCCGCAGGACGGTTTCCAGGAACAGCCCTTCGGCCATTACCCCACCGCCCTTGCCGATCACCAGTGGGACGTTCTCAGCCTTCAACCCTTCGACCGCCACCTGGACGGCAAGGACGGTGACCTGACGATGGCCAAGAACTTCATCGACTTGGCCCTGCCCAAGAGCCCGGAGTTGCAGGTCTACGTCTACGCTCGGTGGCCTCGGCAGGGCAAGGATGACTTCGACACAGCGTGGCAGAAAAAGTACACGGGCGGTTGGGACGGGACCAATGAAACAGAGGACTACTTCGAGCGGTTGACCCGAGAACTTCGGAAGACGTGTCCGAATTTGAAGAAGCCGGTCCTGATGGTGCCGGTCGGACACGTCATGTTCGAGTTGAACCAACGGATGAAGGCTGGCGTGGTGCCGGGCCACAAGGAGATCAAGGATGTTTTTGCGGACGGCATCCACCTGAACAACTTCGGCTCCTACGTCGTCGGCTGCACGTATTTTGCCACGCTGTATCGGGAGAACCCGAAGGGGGTGCCCGCAGAGCCGTACAAGGTGACGGACCCAAAGCTGGCCGAAGTCATCCAGGACACGGTGTGGAAGGTGGTCAGCACGCATGAATTGGCAGGGGTGGCGACATGCAACCAGTGACAACCGACCTGAGCCGGTATCTTGAACCCTCGGAGATTGTCGATTGACGTTCGCCTGAGATCATGGCCCTGACCCACGAACTGACGGACGGTCTGGAATCCGACGTGGGCCGGGGACGAAGGCTGTATGAATGGGTGCGGGACGAGATTCCCCATTCCAATTACCAGAGTCATTGGACCTGCCATGCCCAGAGTAAGCGAACCTTCTGGAGGTGTTTCATGGGAAGACGCATTTGGACCTTGGTCTGGCTGTGGGGTTACCACGGCGGCGTGCTAGACCTGTGGGAATCGAACATGTCCGGTCCCTTTGGCGACATCAGCAACAGCAATCGTGATCCCAATGACTTGCCCCTGCTCGACAAGACCTACACCGTTTACCACTACAACTACCAGCGTGGTGCATCGGAGGCCGTCGAGGACCACATGCACCAGATCGAAGCCGTCCTGAATTCCGTGGACGGCCGGGACCGCACGCCACCTGACCAGTGGGACAAGTTGTTGTTCTGGGGCCGGTTCGTGGGCAGTGACCGCACGCACAAGATCGTTCCTCCTGGCTGCGGGTGGGCACATTATCCGCCGAACGCCGAGCAGGACTACGACTGGGCCAATAAGCGGTACGTGGAAACCGACATCGAAGATTGGAAACCAGATGGCAGCGGCAAAAAACAACGCATGAACTGCGACCGTTGGGTCGGCGACAGCCTCAAATGGTCCGTGTACTGGATGCAGAACATTCCCGGTGCGGACAACGGTCTCGTCTACCAGGATCGTCGTCTCAGCAACTGGTGGATCTTCATCGGAGATTCTGACAATGCCATGCGGCAGAGGGTGGGGCTGATCGAAGCCGCAGGTCGTCATCGACAGCTACCGTGAACTCATGAGCAGGAACAGGGCCGTTGTCATGGACGTGCTGTACGTGGTCGAACGTGACACCGCTGCCTTTGAGACTGCCAGGACCACCGTGGACATCGTGTGCGCCGGTGACAGTCTAACCGGCTGGAACAACTTTGGTCCTGCCGAGCAGTGGCCGTATCGGACGTACCCGGACTTCCTGCAGGAGCTTTGCGTTCCGCTGGGACTCCGGGTCGCCAACGGGGGCATTGCTGGTGAGATCAGCGACAACGGCCCGCAGCAGGTTCGTGACTATCTTGACCTGTTTCCCAATGCCCGTTACTTTATCATCGGCATGGGGACCAACGACCTGGGAACATGGCCCGATACGGAGGCGGCCAGCCGACGGATCATCGGCAACCTGGGCCGAATGATCCAGGCCGTTGAAAATCGAGGCAAGCGACCGATCTTGTTCAATCTGCCGCAGGTCAACGAGCGGATGTTCCCGCCCCGCATGGCGAGGGAAGTCCACGGCACCTTTGCTGACCGCCCGTGGCGGAAGCAAACTTTGACACCACTTCAGAACCAGGACTCACTCATGAAAGCTTGGAAATGCCTGTTGGCAGGACTTGTATTTGGATTGCTGGCGTTCAGCTACACGGGCCAATGTGCGGCGGCTGACAACGACCAAATTGTCCTCGAAGATAACATCACCTACGGCAAGGCCGGTGACACCGAATTGGAGCTGGACTTGGCTCGACCGCAGGGCGACGGGCCGTTCCCGGCAATCGTGTTCATCCACGGTGGCGGCTGGTCAGGGGGCAACCGGCAAGGATACAGGGGACAAATCCAAGAGGCGGCGAAACGGGGCTACGTTGCAGCGACCATCAGCTACCGACTCATGCAGTTTGACGAAGCGAAGAAAGAGACGACCACAGCCACTCCGATCTTCCCGGCACAGATCCACGATGCCAAAGCCGCCATCCGGTGGATGCGGGCCAATGCCAAGAAGTACCACGTCAATGCAGACCGGATCGGGGTCACGGGCGGTTCCGCCGGTGGCCATCTTTCGTTGCTCGTGGGCCTCACTGATCCAGCGTCGAACTTGGAGGGAGAAAGCGGGCATCCCGATCAGTCCAGCCGGGTGCAGGCGGTCGTCAACGTCTTTGGCCCAACGGAGATGGTGGGTTGCTTTGAGAAAAGCTCCGTGGCTTGGATCTTTCGGTTGTTCATGGGCGGGACACCCAGCGAAGCGGCTGAACGATACAAGGCCGCCAGTCCGCTCACCTACGTCAGCAAGGACGATCCGCCCGTCCTGACGCTGCACGGCGACAAAGACGCCCTCGTGCCGGTCGAACAAGCAAGGGTGCTGGACGAAAAGATGAAGGCGGTAGGGGCCAATCACACGTTGATGGTGTTTGAGGGACAGGGCCACGGCTTCGGCGGTGAGTCCGGGAAGAAGGCGGCCGACGCCACGTGGGACTTTTTCGATGAGCACTTGAAGCCGTAAAAGTGCCAAGTGCGGGCGATAAACTGGCGGGAGACCGGCATCCTGTGGCTGGTGCAGTTCTTTCAGAAATGAGCATCGTCATGAACAGCAACGAATTCACTGGCACAGTCGAATTTTCCGTCTCCGCTGGAATCATGCCCTGGCATGATTCGGGGGAATACGTTCAGGCAGTGACGGGCAGGGCCTTTGCCGTGACGGATATCGGAGCTGAGACTGATCGCAAGATAAGCAGGAGTGTGATGTCATGAACAACGCCATCTTCGTCATCAAGCCGTACAAGTAGAACGAGTAGAACGTGATCGTCACCGTCTCGCTCGCCTGCTGGAACGACGGCTCCCACGACGTGGGCTTTGGCTCATTCCATCTTCTTCCGAAAGTCCGTGTCGCAGATCTTCTCCACGAACACGAGCCGATCCGGGGAAGCCACCCGATACAGGTCGCCGTGGACCAGCTTGTAGGTTCACCCGGTGAAGGCCCACGCCGTGGCCGTGATCATTGATGTGCCGAGGACACGGGCTTCACGATCTCTCCGTAAAGCTCAGGTCGCCGCTGTTGGAGATTCCGGCTGTTCTTCCGGGCCTGCCGCACCGGCTCCAGATTGATCGTGGCGGTGATGTAACTTTCCTTCGGCTCCGGGCAGGAGGCCATGATGCGGGCGGGCCACTGTCCGATCATCGTTCCGGCCCCGTAGGCTTGGTTGGTAGTGATCATCGCCACCTCGTCCTGGAACATCGCCGACTTGACGAGGAAGTCCTCAACCGTCCCACGGCGACCATTGATCCAGACAAGAATCTCGGCCCCCTTGAGCGAAAGGATGCGAAATGTCTCCGGGAACCAGCCATCGTAGCAGGTGAGGATGCCAATTCGTCCGAAGTCGAGATCGAAGACCGGGAAGTCGTCACCCCGTTTCATGGCCCACTCCGGGTCGTTCCTGATGAACCAGTCGGCATCCTTGCCCTTCGGCGGCTTCGACCAGGGCGGCTGGCCCTCGAAGCGGTCAACCGCCGCATGGACCTTGTGGTACTTGCCGACGATCTTCCCTACCCGGTCGAACAGCAGGGCCGTGTTCTCAAAGGAGTCATCCTTGTAGACCTCCCAGCACCCGACGATGACGTAAATACGACCCGCCGCCGCTGCCGTGGAGATTCGTTCCGTCTGGGGACCGGGAACCGAAATTCTGCCCAGAAGGTATTCAGGGAACACCACGAGTTGTGCCCCGTCCTTGGCTGCTCGCTCGACATATCGGACCACCGCCTCGCCGGGATCGAAACCCGGTCTTGGCACGTCGGTCTTGTCGTAACCGAGCATCTGGACCGCCGCCACCTTGACCTGGGCGGGCGTCAGCTGTTCGGGTTCGGCCGCCGTGCCTACGAAAGCGAAGAACGTCGGGATCAAAACAGTGATGCAAAAAGACCGTTGTGTGCCCATCTGCGATTCCTCGATTTTCCGAGACGGTGTTCAGCGTTCGTCACCTGCGTCGTTTCTTCAGTACCAGCCGGATCGCCAGCCACGGAAAGAAATGGCACCGGAGCCCAGATACTTTTCGACGCCTTGGGCCGAGGCGGGGTGGGTGGTCTTGAGTTCGTCGGCCTTGAACTGCTGTCTTCGTCTTTGCTTTGCCCATGCTTCTATTCCTATGCGTGCGGCAGGGTGGCTTGCAGGTCGGGGATGCCGGTCAGGAAGATGGCATCGTGCTGATGGTGGTGGTACGCCTTGAACACGAATTCGTTCCAGTAGTTCGGCTCCACTCCGTACTTGAGCAAATGGTGGTGCCGGGTGCGATCATTGGGGCCTTCGCACTGGATCATCGTTCGTTTCAGGAAGGCGATCCAATCCGCCGTACTGGCACCGATCAGGATGTAGGGCGTGGTCATGGCGACCCAGTAGATGGCGTGGTCTGGCTCCAACGGTGGAAGCAGCCGCACGTACCACAATTCACCCTTTGATCCGACGTAGCCGGTCGGGCAGTAACAGGTCAGATGGTCATCAGTGATTAGTTCCCGCAGTCGAATGTGCGGGCCGTTCCTGCCGACCTGCTCGTAGATCCCCATCCGGGAGGTTTCCATCTTTTTCAGAACGTCCACTTGATGGACATTCGCCTGGATCACGTCGTTGGCAGCGATCTGGCAGTACACCATCGTGTCCGTGCTCTTGCCGATCCGCAGGTCGTACAAGGCCCACATCCAGAAATAGCTGCCGGTCAACGGGCTCATCGGCGGCCCGGACGGCAGGTATTCGTCTTCCGCCTTTTCGACCGTTCGAGCCCAGGTCTTCATTTCCGGCATTTCGGAGACTACCTCGGCGAAGCGGGAGGTCATATTGTGCATGAAAACGTAAACAGCGTGGACGGGATCGAACCCCTCCTTGATGAGCGTGGGAATGTCCTTGATCCCACCCGGCAGCAGTTCCCCAGGCCGCCGCTCGGGTTCCTCGGTTGGCAGGCTGTCCGCCTTGGATGCCAGTTTCCGGTGTAATCGACTTGCATACCTTCCCATCAGTTCACTCGTCCTCCTCTGAATTGCTGCCTCGGTCTGCGGGGATGTACGGGATCAGGCCCTTCTCGAACGCTTCCACCTGGAGTTCCCGTGGGGCAGCCCGGATGTCCATGATGAAACCGTTGACCGACACCATCCAGATCATGGGATTGTCGTCCATCTTGCTGGGCAGTGTCCACTTGGGATCGAACTGACGAATCCTGAACATCGTCCGAATTTCTTTCAACTTGGCTGCCCCGGTGCTTTCCGCTATGCCAAAGGCTTCGTCGATGGCGTAAAGTTTCAGGTGCGGGGTCTGGCTCGGATCTTGCAGCAGTTGGCACAGCGGGTGCAATCGACCACCTGGAAGGCCCGCTCGTGCAGTTCGGCAGCAAGTTCGTCGGGATCGAAGCCGTAGTCCCGGAACTTCAAGCTGCGAAGAAACTCGTAGTTCTCGTCGTCGTGCGACTTGGCATTCCGCCGCCAGTCCTCAACTACGGTGTCGTGATCCACGTCATTTTCCTCAAACAAGTTCGGGGATCGGGGCTGAACCCACTTCACATGACTCCCATAATCCAGCCTTCCAGATTGGCGGCTTCTCGATCCCTCCCGGTCATGGTCGGATCGAGGTGGTGGTCGTCCAGCGAACGTCCCCTCAACCACACGGCAAACGCATCAAATCTTCTAGAAAAGATTATTTGCATTTGGCCTTGCCTTAGTCAATGCTAGCAGCGAAAGATTTCTGTGAGTTGGATTTCTCTTGGATTCACGGAGGTCTTTGCATGTCAACCATCGCTACGTCGTCCGCGTCTGAACTTACCATCTTCAAGCATTTCAAGGATCTCGAAGATCCACGAATTGAGCGGACAAAGAAGCATCTTCTGTTGGACATCATCGCGCTCGCGATTTGCGCCGTCATCAGTGGTGCTGATGGCTGGGAGGACATTGAGGCATATGGAAAAGACAAGCACGAATGGTTACGAGGCTTTTTGAAACTGCCAAACGGTATTCCATCACACGATACGATCAGTCGAGTGTTTCGGCGGTTGAACCCACGAGGCTTCCAGGATTGCTTTCTTCTTTGGATCGAGTCTCTAAACAGCGCGTTAGGTTTGAAGCTGATTGCGATTGATGGAAAGACCGCTCGACATAGCTTCGACGGCAAATCGGGCAAGAGTGCGCTTCACTTGGTCAGTGCATGGAGCGTCGAAAATCATCTCACACTCGGGCAAGTTGCCGTTGATTCGAAGTCCAACGAAATCACGGCAATTCCGGAGCTTCTCAAGATCCTCGACGTGCATGGTGCTATCGTGACAATCGACGCGATGGGTTGCCAAAAGAACATTGCTGCGGAAATTGTCGAAGGTGGTGGTGATTACATCTTGGCTGTAAAAGAGAACCAGCCTACTCTCTATGCTGCAATTGAGCGACACTTTCAGGATATCGACAAAGGCTCGCTTCCCTGCGTCGCGATACGCACTCACGTCACGCATGATTTAGCCCACGGAAGAGTGGAAGAGCGACAATTTGTCATGAGCGCGATACCGGAAGAAATGTCGGACAAGAAGAAGGAGTGGCACGGATCAAAGAGCATTGGGAAAGTGATCTCTCTCACGACCCGCAACGGCATAGAAACAAGCGAGGCTCGATACTATATCTGCAGCCTCAAACCCTCCGTAAAGCGATTTGGCGAGGCTGTCCGTGGACATTGGGGAATAGAGAACTCGTGTCACTGGGTATTGGACATGACGTTCGACGAAGACCAAAGCAGGATTCGAATGGACCACGGCACCGAAAACTTCGCTCTGTTGCGACGCTTGGCGTTATCTCTAATCAAACAGGACAATTCGCCGGAATCGGTTCGACGCAGACGAAAGCGTGCCGGATGGAATGATTCGCGTCTCTTAAACATACTGAAGGGAAGGACTTAAGATGCGGTTGCCCTGCCCTCAACCCTCGTCGTTATACACAAATTTGGCGAGGCTGGGAAGGCTGGGTAAGCATCCGGGCATGGCACGTGGGTGTGGGAGAAGGCCGAACAGCAGGGGAGGCATAGTTGAGATTGATGGCTGACTGTCGGAGCGTTATTCTTAAGGACGGAGTCTGCGCTGGGATGTAGCGGACGAGAATCTTAGTTCGTCAAAGGAGTGACGCCGTGCAAGCCTGGGTACAAGATGAGTTGAAGTCTGCGAGTTTTGGTGATCAACGGTTGAACGCGCGTTTTCAGATGGTGATGAATGATCTGAGCGAGAACCCCTCGGCGAGCATCCCCACGGCTTGTGGTGGGTGGACAGAAACGTGCGCGACTTACCGGTTCTTCGAGAATGAGCGAGTGGATGCTGCGAGGGTTCTGGAGCCTCATCGAGAAGCAACGTTGAAACGCATCGCAGAGCATAAGGTAGTGTTGGCGGCGCAAGACACGACGGAGTTGGATCTCACGCGTCCGCAAGAACGGATGAAAGGCGCAGGTCCACTGAACGACGAATGCCGTTGGGGGTTTTATGCGCATCCGTTGTTGGTCTTCACGCCGGAACGGATCCCGTTGGGAGTTGTCCACGCCGAGATTTGGGCTCGAGACTTGGATGACTTCCTCGCATCGCGACGCGACAAAGCGAAGGATCCGCGAGCCAAGGACAAGCGGAACAAAACACTTCCCATTGAAGCGAAGGAGAGTCGCCGTTGGCTGGAAGGCTATCAGCTGGGTTGCGAGGTTGCCGCCCAAATCCCTGAAACGACGATCGTGGTGATTTCGGATAGCGAAGCCGACATCTACGAGTGCTTCCTGGAAGCCAACCAGAACGAAGGGGAGAAGAGGGCAGAATGGATTACCCGCGCTTGTCAGGATCGCAATCTGTCGGAGAAGACTCCGCAAGGCTATGCTCATTTGCGTCAGAAGGTTGCCTCGACTCGGGTTCTTGGAACGATGGAAGTGGATGTACGTGAACGTCCTGCGAACGAAGCCAAAGAGGGCAAGCGGAATCAACCGCGGACGGCGCGAATCGCAACCGTGACCATTCAAGCGACGCGCGTGACACTTCGTGGGCCTCAGCGACCGGGTGGCCGCTTAAAGGATGTCAAGGTCAACGCCGTTTTGGTGCGAGAGCAAGCTCCGCCATCGGGCGAAGAACCGATCGAATGGTTGTTGTTAACGAGCCTTCCCATCTCCAACTTCAAAAATGTATGTCGTGTCATTGAATACTATTGCTGCCGCTGGCAGATTGAGATTTACTTTCGCATCTTAAAGAGCGGATGCAAAGTAGAGGATCGTCAGTTCGAAGATGCGGAGCACTACTTGCCCTGTCTGGCGTTGTACATGGTGATCGCTTGGCGTGTCATGTACGTGATGATGTTGGGCCGGCAATGTCCGGATATGTCCTGTGCGGAGGTGTTCAGCGAGGCGGAATGGAAATCGGTATTCGTTGTGGTCTGCAAGGAGACACCGCCTGACAAGCCGCCGTCACTACAAGAGATGGTTTACCTAATCGGTCGTCTCGGAGGCCACCTGGGGCGAACGAATGATGGCCCACCGGGGCCTAAAGCCATGTGGATTGGAATGCAACGGATGACGGATTTGGCCCGTGCATGGTGTGCGTTCGGGCCCGCCTCGCCCGCCGCGCGACGACGAAGAAAATGTGTATAACGACGAGCCCTCAACCACCGGGCGATGGCGTAGGCGTCGTGCTGGTCCACGGTACGGTTTTCCGTAGGATACCGTCTCCGCAGCATGGATGGGAAGACCTCGACGATCACCGATTTGCCTCGGCGCACCTGCCAGCCGTCAAAAGGCCAGAAGTGGACCTTCTTCCCGACCGCCTGCCGAATCCGGTGCAGCCAGGGAATTCCGGCGTGCGTGGATTTCGCCACCTGTCCTTGAACGTCGAACTGGAAATTGCTCTTGGCCGAGGATGTCCATCGTTCGGTGACACGGAATTCGTCACTGGTGCCGGTGCGGGCGTTGCCCGTTCGCAACGCTTCGACCGTGGCGTCGTCCCGGTCGGTCGGCCAGTGTTCAACGAAATCGGCCAGGAAGTCATCCCAGTTGGTCAGCCCGTAGCGTTGGAAGTAGGACAGCGGCAAGGAAAACGAGAAATCGAGTCCGGCGATGAACAGCTTGTCCGAATTGGCCTGCTCGATCAGCCATTCAGCCACTTCCTTGCGGCACCAGTTGCGATTTCGGCCTGCCGGGGCGGATGGCGGGTTCAGTCGCCTGGGCAACCGGTCGTTTGTCACGACGTAGACCTGCAAACCCGGCGTCCTGGTGACCGGCGTCCCGCTGCCCGAATAGTCGATGCCGATGAATTTCTCGAACATGGTGGTCTTTTTCCGCTCCTGGCCGTCATTCTACCAACCTTGTGCAAAGCGGTGTAGAATCGGGGCCGGTAAGCAAAAGGCCGGACGGTCGCAGTCAGTTACGGACAACAAAATGCCAACGGATCTGCTCCAAATCGTTGAATCGACCACCCTTGATGCCGAGACCATCTCCAGCAGGACGGTGCAGATTCACGCCAACGTGCTGGGCAGGTCCAAGTGCATTCAGGCCCCGAACTTCACCAAGATCCATCCCGATGACAGGAACACTCGACAATAACCCTACTCCGGGAAAAAGGCGGTCGCAAGCGACTTCCAGCCAGACAGCCAGTGTTCCGGCGATGCTTGGACCAACAGTGGTCGCCGCCAGCCCGCCACCTATAATGCGACATGACAAAAATGACCCACCCGCCAACTCTCCGACAGCCGAACGAAGGGCAGACCGTTGCCGTTGTCGGCGATGTTTACCGTTTCCTGGCCACGGGCGACGAGACGGACGGCAGATACGCCATGTTTCTTCACCAAACTCGGCTTCACGTTCAACCCGCACTCCACCGACGAGACCGCCACCTGCATGGTCGTCAGCGACGAGATCTCCGTGATGCTGCTGACGCACGAGAAGTTCAAGCAGTTCACGCCGAAATCCATCTGTGACGCCAGGAAGTCCAGCGCCCATCTTGCTCTGCCTGGCGTTGGACAGCCGGGAGGCGGTGGACGAGATGGTCCGCAACGCACGGGCCGTCGGCGGGACCACCTACAACGAGCCGCAGGATCACGGCTTCATGTACGGACATGCTTTTCAGGATCTCGACGGCCACATCTGGGAACTGATCCACATGCGGGCGATGCCATCTGGATTGACGTAGCCATCAGGCGGCAGGCTGTTTCTGATGTGCTTCAGCTACCAGGAGCCAGCAGGGCCGGGACCACGGCGGATCAGGCAAGACGAAATCCGAGCAGCGTTTGCTGAAGGCTGGGCCGTTGAGTCGATCATGCCATCGCACTTCGAGCCGAATCCAGAGTCCAAGGAAACGTTCGTGGACGGTGGTCCGAGGGCGTGGTTTTCTGGCATTCGGCGGGGGAGTTGAGGCGGAGATCTTGGAAAGGTGAACGAACCGGTGAAAGGCGGTGCTTCATGATCGTGGAACAACCAGCGACAGGCCCAGCAACCGTGGGATTCACGTTTTGGATGGTCGCCATCGCCGTCACTGTCGTGGCCGCCCAGGAGGCGTCTGCCGAACTCATCGTCAAGGAAACCCGTGAGGGCGGCATCTCGGTGATCCGCATCACTCCCGACGAGGGTGCAGAAAAGATCTACCGAATCGATCTTTCCCACCAGCACTCTCCTGCGTCTGAACCAAACGCCCTGTTGAAGACCTGGGAATCCTACCGGCTCGGTGCCTTCATCTGTTTCAACACCAATCCATTCAGCGGCATCGAGATTTGTCGGGCCACCGACCCCAAGGCATACAACCCCGAGCAGCTTGATGTGGCCGGGTGGGTGGCTCCCTCGCTCCGCTCAGGGGTGCTTTCATAATCAAAACCCATAATCAAAATATACAAAACGACCCAGGATGTATCCCAAGTCACGCTTTTTTATGATCGCCAATCCTGACGAAAGCCAGGGGCCTTCACGACGCCCCATGGTGACCACCGTGGCAACACTCGAAGAATTTGAGAAGATCGACGTTCGGGTCGGCATCGTGGCCGAGGTGATGCCGTTCACCGAAGGCCGCTACTCGACGCACATCCTGATGATCGACTTTGGCCAGGGGCTTGGGGTGAGGAAGTCGTTGGCGAGGCTGGCCCCCAACTACGATGGCTCGGAGTTGGTTGGGCGGCAGGTCTTATGCGTCGTGAACTTCCCGCCTCGCCAGATCGGCAAGCACTTGTCAGAGGTGCTGACGCTGGGTGTCCCTGACTCAGATGGGAATGTAGTCCTGATTGCCCCCGACCGGCAGGTGCCGGTTGGGGGCAGGTTGTATTGACGGCCATGGGGGACAAATCTGCAATGGACGTTCGGGCCTACAATCGAGAAGCATGGGACAAGTTGGTCGAAAGCGGCGACCGTTGGACCGTGCCGGTCACCACCGATGAAATCCAGCGTGCCAAGAAGGGCGAATGGCAGATCGTCCTAACGCCGACGAAGCCCGTACCAAAGTCATGGTTTCCTGATTTACATGGCGCATCGACCCTGAGCCTTGCATCGGGCGGTGGGCAGCAGGGACCGATACTGGCGGCTGCCGGGGCCATGGTGACGGTACGGGATGCATCCCCCCGGCAACTCAAGCAGGATCGAACGGTGGCTGAGCGAGAGGGGCTCTCCCTGGAAACCGTCGAAGGCGACATGGCCGACTTGTCCATGTTTGCTGATGCGACCTTCGATCTGATTGTCCATCCGTGCTCAAACTGCTTCGTGCCGGATGTTCGGCCAGTGTGGAGAGAATGCTTTCGTGTTCTGCGCCCAAGCGGCATCCTGCTGGCCGGGTTCACCAACCCCGTCCGCTTCATTTTTGACGACGAGCGCATGCAAAACGGCAGCCTCGAGGTTCGCCATTCGATCCCTTACTCTGATCTGACCGACCTGGACGAAGCCGACCGGCGACGTATGGTTTTGGACAAGGGCGAGCCGTTGGCGTTTGGGCACACCCTGGAGGACCAGATTGGAGGCCAACTGGATGCCGGGTTCGTGATTACCGGCTTCTACGAAGATCGGTATGGCGAGAACGGTTCGGACCCATTGTCGAAGTATCTGCCGACGTTCATTGCGACGAGGGCGGTGAAGGCGGCAAGTATGGAATTGGGACGAGATGATTGAAGGATCGATTTACCAAACGACGACTCGGCTGGACGCCCGACGAATCACGCTGGCGCATTTCTCGGAGATCCATCGCCTCCACAGCGATCCGCTCGTCATGAAGACGCTTTCGGCAGACGGCAACGTGATGTCAGAGGAAGCGACCAGGGAACATCTTCAACGTTGCAGCGATCACTGGGACCAGCATCGCTTCGGCCTGTGGGTGTTCCGGGATAAGGCGGACGGCCAGTTCATCGGTCGAGGTGGCCTGATGACGTACCAGATCGACGGCGAAGGTCTCGTCGGGCTCGCCTATGCCGTCAGGTCCGACCACTGGAACCAGGGCTTCGCCACCGAAATGGCTGAGGCGAGTCTTCGGTTCGGATTCGAGCGGCTTGGGCTGAGCGAAATCGGCTCATGGACGCTGCCGATCAACCTTGCCTCCCAGCGTGTCATGGCGAAACTGGGGTTCCGGTACGAGAAAGACATCAACTTCGCCGGTCTAGCGCATCGGTTCTCCGCTGCTTTCGAGATGGCCGTGTGGGTCACGCAGTTCTGGGTCATCATGCCGCGCACCAACAACTCCGTGGCACCGAGCTTGGTCAGCGTTTCTTCAAGGTTCGTCCGCTCAAAGCTGTCGGCAAATTCCTTCTCGACAAGCGGGGCGGCGGGGGCGGCGGCGAGGATGCGGGCGTGGATCTCGGCCCCAGGCGTGCCCTCGTTGAAGAAGGGAGCCAACCCCTGCTTGGCAACGTGCTGGATGATGACGACGGGAATGCCCTGGGCATTGGCTTTTTCCATGGCACCGACGATGCTGTCAAGCACAGCATCCGTATTCCAAAGCGGGAACTTGCCGCCTGGGAAGTAGTCGTTCTGTAGATCAATGACCAGCAGTGCTTTGGTCATAGAAACTTACTGCATTCTCCCCTTCGCCGTGGCCGCAAGTGTCTGTTTCCGTTCCGGCGTGTACTTCCACCACGGCTTGGCTGGTTCCCCAGCCATGAACCGGACGGCAGCGATGAACACGTCGATCACGCACGGATCTTGACGGACTCCGGTGGTTTGGCACAAGCCATCGTACAGCGTGTACGGGTCTTTGCCCAACAGGTCGTGCGGGGACAAGACGCCGATCAGCCGCAAATTCGCCGCAATCGACGGGCCGATGTTGGGAATCTGCTGCAAGTCAGTGATTTCGGCCCTGCTGACACTCTTCATTATCGCCCCCAATTCATCCAGGTCATGCTCCGTTACAACACCGTCGCCAGCCATCCCAAAATCAAGTACGACACCTGGGCTACGGCGATCCAGTGGCGGGGATTGGCTCGGCGTTGTATTCCCCCAACTGATCAGGCTTCGGGAGGTGCTTCTTTAAGTCAAAGTGTGACCGTGGGTGGGAATTGACGTAGGTGACCAATCCCACCGACAACTTGCCCCGCATCACTTGGTTTTCCACCCTGTTCGCAGTCGTCATTTTACACCGGGGTTGGCCGAGCGGGACTCGCCACCATACAATTTGAGCCAGTTTGTCTGGTGAAGACCGCTGCGTGGAACGGAGGGATTTTTCATGGCAGGTCTGTTTGACGAATTCCTGCTGAAGGATGTCGTGCTGCGGAACCGGATCGCCGTCTCGCCGATGTGCCAATCTCCCGAAGCTTCCACGAGAGATGAGCGTCCAAGACCTTGCACAGATTCAGGATGCCTTCGTAACGGCAGCCCAGCGATCCTTGGCGGCAGGCTTCGAGTGGCTGGAACTGCATTTCGCCCACGGCTACCTCGCTCACCAGTTTTACTCGCCCCTGGCCAACCACCGAACGGACGCCTACGGCGGCACGTACTTGCTGAACAAGTCGTCACCGGCCTCAGCTACGAACTTGGCAAGATTTTCGGTCGTGTCAGTGAACATCGCCCTGGCGTTCCCGTCCTGGTCTTTTTCGATCTTGCCTTTGATTTTCCCAGTTTCCACGGCCCGCTTCTTTGCTTCGCCGTCGATCCATTGGACCGTTAACGTGGACCCGGTGATTTGATACCGGAGCAGCAGGAAGGCAGCGACGGTTTCCGCCGTCCAGCCTTTGTCCTCCAGCAGCTTCATCTGTTCATCCTTGCCGTCGGTGACGTTCCAGTGTGTGATGTCCAACACCGGTGTACCGTCCGACTCCTCCAGATCGCATGGTGGGACTGGAGCATCGACAAGGTCACCCGGAATTTGCAGCACATCGTCTCGGCAGATATCAAGGCCCTTTCCAGGGCGACGTAATGCCTGGAACGGCGATGAAGGCCCAGCACGGCACGATTTGATCGCTCGTCTCCCTGGACTCGTTGGTCGGTTGAGGCTCACTTCGGCCCCGCCCATTTCGGCACTTTGACACCTGACGCCAAGTCCTGGCCCGGTGCAAACGGCTTGAGGTCCAGCACGGGCGTTCCCTCAAATGCGTCGATGGTCTCCACTTACGGAACCACCGGCGGGGCGGGCAAGCTGACGACCGTGGGGCTCTCGGGCCCCAGGCCCGGTGAGCCGCCGCTGCGCAACCGGGGTTTTGCGGTGGACATGGTCGAGGCGGGCTCTGTGGCCCTGGCGCCCGACTACCTCCGTGACGGCGAGCGGATTCATCCCGGCGACCCGCCTTACGACACGGCCCGCTTCTACGAAAAATTCCCCGAGTGGTCGATCCACGGCAAGGACGTCTGGGACACGATGCGAGCGATCGACTACTTGCAGATGCTGGATTTCGTGGACGGCGAGCGGATCGGCATGATCGGCCATTCCTACGGTGGACACAGCACGATCTTCACGGCGGCGCTGGAGCCGCGCATCCGGGTCGCGGTGGCCAACGGCCCTGTGTCTGCGTTCCGGGAGCACGGGATGCACTGGGCCGTGCCGAAGGGTGGGCGCAACAGCCAGTCGCTGCCGGCCATGCGGCCGTACATACTCGCCCCCGACCTGCCGTTGCCGGCGAGTTTCGCGGAGATCACCGCCTTGATTGCGCCGCGCCCGTTGCTGGTGGGCCAGGCCGCTGGCGAGCGCCGTCCGGTGGAGGAGGAGAACTGCGGATTGGTCAATCAAGTCTACAGGAACGTGGGGCCGCCGATGTTCAAGACGTCGGCCCTCTCCGGGGTCGGAGTGATCGTGCAAGGAGGCAAATTCAAACCTAGGGCCCCGCAGGCTGACAACCGCTGCCGAGCAGGATATATTGGCGGTCATAGTCTCACTTGATCGACAATGCAATACTTTTACGCATCCCCTCGGTCAACATGGGCCGGTTCGTGGCCCAAAAGATCCTGGCTGGGGAACTGCCCCTCGAAGCGTTCAGCAAGGATGGTATCCATCCGACCGCGCGGGGCGATGTGCTCTATCCGAACCATGAACCAGCAACTCGTGGCCACCAGCAAGTTCCTGAGCCTGGTACTTCGGCACCGCCCCGAAGTCATCGGCATCGAACTCGACGCCGAGGGCTGGGTGTCCGTCGAAGAACTGCTGGCGGCCTGTGCCCAGCACGGCCGGGCAATCACCCGCGAGCAGTTGGACACCGTGGTGCAGACGAACGACAAGCAGCGGTTCGCGTTTTCGGCGGACCGCACGCGGATTCGGGCCAACCAGGGCCATTCGCTTCCAGTTGACCTGGGGCTGGTCCCCGTGGAGCCGCCGGAACTGCTGTATCACGGGACCGTCCTGCGGTTCCTGGATTTGATCCGCCGGGACGGACTGACCAAAGGCAACCGGCACCACGTCCACTTGTCGCCCGACATCCAGACGGCGACGAAAGTTGGCCAACGTCGCGGCCGGCCGGTTATACTGGTGATCGACGCCGGCCGCATGTTCCGCGACGCGCACAAGTTCTTCCGGTCGGAGAACGGCGTCTGGCTGACGGACGCGGTGCCGCCGGCTTACCTCCGGGATTGAGACACTGTACATTAGCCGGGAAGTGCTGGACGACCGGCTCCAACAAGCTGACGTGTCGAATGAGCAAGTGCAGGTGGCATGGGTCAAGCAAGCTCGGATCGCCCCCGGCAGTATCGGCGAGTTTCCCAGGCACGCCGAGGAAATGAAGGGCCACATGGTCACGATCCTGAACGAACTGAAACAACGGTTCCCCAACCTGCGGATTGCCTACCTGTCCAGCCGGATTTACGCCGGGTACGCCAAGTCTACCTTGAACCCGGAGCCGTATGCCTACGAGTCGGCGTTCGTTGTCCGTCGGCTGGTCCAAGACCAGATCAAAGGCGAGCCATCGCTGAACTACGACCCGGCAAAGGGGGCCGTAAAATTGCCGCTGCTGCTGTGGGGACCGTACCTGTGGGCAGACGGCGAGAACGGTCGGAAGATCGACGATCTTGTTTGGAAGCCGGAGGATCTCGGCCCTGATGGGACTCATCCCAGTGACAATGGACGACGGAAGGTCGCCCAATTGCTGCTGGATTTCGTGAAGACGGATTCCACGGCGAAGAGCTGGTTCAATCGCTAAATTGGCCGTCGTGTGGTAACCGGCAACTGGTCACGAAAAAGCCGCACCGGGACGCCAACCAAGGCCACGCAGATGGGCAATTGGTTGTAAAGCGGATGACAGTAGAGCCGGGGATGACAAGTTTTCTCGTCTTCGAAATGTGGTGGTTGGGCTTTGCCGCCATCGGGATCGTGGTATTCAAGATCTGGAACCCACCCATGCCGCACGCTCTGGTTGTGGGGACCACTGCCGTCGTTCTTTGGCTGGCCGGACTCGGTTGGCGAGCACATCGACTCGACCGGGACAGGCAACAGTGTGATCTTGCCAAAGTTCCCGCTTCAATTCGGCAATGGGACGAAGGAGAAGAACGGTTGCCAACTGGGCAAGGGATTGACGATGCCACTGGAATGGACGGGAATTGGAAGCCGTGAGCAGCCAATCGTTTTCGACCACGCCGGGCTACGCCCTCCCGGCGTCTGCGAAGGTGCGTTTCCAGGTGTCAGCCAGCAGGCGGATCGGCGACCGGCTACCGACGATCAGTGCCGGGCCGTTCAATCCTAGACCGGCCATTTCCGCTCCCAGCATGGCGGTGGCGTTCTTGCCTTGGGTGAACTGGCAGGCAAGAAGCGGAACTCGGCCACGACTTGAATGCCAATTCTTCGTTCATGGCGACAAATCGGCCGTTGGCTTCTCAGTTCAGCGCGCTTCGGTTCAACTCCCCCGCCGAATGGCAGCGAACCAAGCCCTCGGACCACCGCCCACGAAGGTGTCTTTGGACTTTGGATTCGGCTCGAAGTGCGATGGCATGATCGACTCGACGGTCCAGCCCTCAGCCAAGGCTGGCCGGATCTTGATGGTTTTCTCTTTCAGAAATCATCCGAACCGGGCGAACACCGAGATTTCGTTTCGCCCCTGTCACCAGGGCAACCCTCCTCCGGTGCATGTCCGTTCCTCCAGTTCCTGTCGGATGGGTCATCTGTGTCATGGTTCATTATAGGTGGCGGGCTGGTTCAGGCCACTGCTGGTCCAGGAAGCGTGGTACCACTGGGCGTGACGCTGGAAGCCCACACTTGCTCGCCACGTTGACGATCAGCACTACCTTGCTTTGGTACTTGCCCAGGTCCATGACGACAGGATACCACTCAACTCATTGCGGGCTTCCACCCCCAGATCTTCACGATGACCCAGGCGACTAGACCAACAGCGGCCACCATGTAAAGCCAGGGGGACACAACCTGCGACAATTCGAGCACCGCCGCAATCGGGGCCGTGACCGTCTGTACATCGTTAGGAAAAACGACGAAGTAGGCGAAGACCAGGGTGATCAGCATCAGGCCTGAAATGCTTTCCATTGACCTGTATCGGGCCGTCCTCGATGACGGTGTGCGAACTCCCGACCAGATGCAGCACTGACCAAGCAGGCCAAGTTCACTGGAATCTCGGCATCCATAGGTCGTTGCCTTGCCGAACCAGTCCGACCGTTTGCCGTGCTGCTGGTGGCCCATTTCCGGGACTGCCTAGAGCAAGTCCAAGCCATCGTCCAGCAAGGTGGCTTCGACAACATGATCGCCACCACGGCGGAAAACCTGACGGGTCGATCCGCACCGAGACTTGGTTCCGACGATTCGCAGACGGTTGTCTGGCTGGACGAGTTCGCCGAACAGGACGCGTTGCAGCCCGTCTTGGATCGGTTCAATGCTGCGGAGCATCGCCTCCCCTGGCTCGACAATCGTCTGCTCGTGCTTTCGTTTCCCGCGCCCACAGCCCGCGCTGGACCGTGACTTTCTAACCGGCCAGAAAATCGGCCAAAATCCCGTTTGGTGCTAGTCGCCCATGTGGTACACGCCCACGGAATCATGTCGCTTGACGAACAGCAGTCTGTCGATGTCGGCCAGCAGCCCTGCTGTGGCAACGGAGCTTTCGCCAGACCGGGGCTCGGCCGCCATCCGGGCTTCTCCGCGGGTCCAATCCAGAACGACCTGGCGTTCACCGCTGCGGAACACGGCGACGTCTCCTTGCAGATCAAGTTCGACGCGCGGGGGCGGACGATCGGCTTCGGCCCAGACCCCAGGTCGCATAGCTGCACGAGGCCAACGCCCAGTCGCGGGCGCTGTCGAGATACCGCCGGATCACGCTCAACTGGGCAATCGGCTCCAGACGGATCTCGTCCAAGTACGCGTCGATCTCCGCCAGGCCGTTGGTGCCTTTCTCCAGCGCCAGCCAAAACGTCTGGGCGTCGTCGGGCACCCGGAATTCGCCTTCGAGTTCCTGCCACGTGCCGAGCCGTGTCACGTCGTAATGCGTCGTGTGGACCTGGCCGACCGAGCGTCTGCTGGAGGCCTCCATGAGTTCGCACTTGAGATACGGTGCGGGCGTTCCTGCTGGCAGTCGCATTTCAGCAGCGCCCCGTTGCAGCGAGAAATGATTGCGGTACGTTTGGTATACGATGTACCGCGGGAATCCGCAACACTCGGTCCGCGGATTGCGCGGACCAGGGCCAGCAGTCAGGCCGTTCCGCCGGTCGGTCGTGGAGGAGCATGGGCTATGCGAGCATTGTTACTGACGTTGTCGTTCTTGCTGTTGTCGCTGCCGGCAGCGGCCCAATCGTTCCAAGCCACCGATCGGGGCTTTGTCTGGCGGCAGGGCGAGCAGTATGTCCGTTTCGATCGGGGCAAGTGGTCGGCGGGAATCGAGGGCCGGGCCGAATTCAGCTGGCACCTGTTTCTCTGGCACGACAACTGGGTTTACGAAACGCTGCCCGGCGGAAATGTCGAGACGCCGCCGGTTCTGGAAGACGACGGCCTGGTCACGATGCGAGGGACGTTCTCGGCTCGCGAAAACTCGCCGCCGGTCAAATACAGCTACCGGATCACGGCGACGGCCGAGGGACTGCGGGTCCGCTGCGAATTGCAGAAGACCGCGGCGCTGAAGCTGACCCGTGGCGTCTGGCTGCACCTGTTCGGCAGCCGCGACCGATTTCAGGGTTCGGAGCGGGTCTGGTTCGCCCCGTCGGCTCATGGCACGATCTCCGCGACGCCGTCTGCGCCGGCCCAGCGCGTGCTGCTGGAACTCGACCAAGGCCGCAGTCTCTGTCTGGGGTTGCCCGGCTACCGCCAGGTCGAGAACGAGGGCAGCAGCCGCAATCACGCGTTTCGCATCAATCTGCTGCCTGCGGATTTCGAGTCCGGTGAAACGGCGGTCCTGGAGTACACCGTGGGGTTTGCCGACCTGCCGCCGCGTTTTCCGGGGCAGATCACACCGGCGCGGGAACCGCTGGCGATCCGCGCGGTGACGCCCCAGGCGGCTCGCCTGCGGCAGTATGAACGGCTGGAACTGGACGTCGGCCTGAGCGCGACCTACGACAATCCCTTCGATCCGGACGACGTACAGCTCGACGCCGTCTTCACCGCGCCCTCGGGCCGACAGCTGGTCGTGCCGGGATTTTTCCTCGTCGAGCAGCAGCGCGAGATCGCCGAAGGAGTCGAGGTGATGATTCCCCAGCAGGAAAGCGGCTGGCGCGTCCGCTTTGCCCCGCAGGAGATCGGCAGCTATCGCTGGCAATTGCGGTTGCGCGACCGCAGCGGCGAAGTGGTTGGCGGAGCGGGCGCCGTGGAGTGCCTCGCGGGCGAGCAACGCGGCTTTGTCCGCACGAGCAAGGCCGACCCGCACTACCTGGCCTTTGACAACGGCGAGGGCTTTTTCGCCATCGGCCACAACCTGCCGATCTATCACACCACAGGGCAGCTGGGCGACGAAGCGATGCAGAAGTTCGCGGCGGCCGGCGAGAACGTCAACCGCTGGTGGATGAGTTCCAGCGGGTTCGGAATCGAATGGACCGACCGGCTCGGCTGGTACCGGCAAGACGTCGCCGCGCGGATCGACCGCTCGCTGGAACTCGCGGCCGAGCTGGGCTTGTACTACATGATGTGCATGGACACGCACCAGGACTTTCGCGAGTCCGGCTGGGAACGTAATCCGTTCAACGCCCGCAACGGCGGGCCGTGTGCAACGCCGCGGGACTGGTTCACCGACGAAGCCGCCAAAGCGTACTACAAGAAACGCCTGCGTTACACCGTGGCCCGCTGGGGTTACAGCTCGCACGTACTGTGCTGGGAATTCGGCAACGAGATGGAAGGCTGGGCCGGCGCGGGCGACGACGTCAAGTTGCCCTGGCACCGGGAAATGTCCGACCATCTGCGAGCCATCGACCCGTTCGGGCATCTGATCACGACCAGCTTCTGGAGCAAGACGGGACCGGAGGCATACTGGGAGCTGGACAACATCGACATTGTCCAGACGCATTGCTATACCAACGATGATCTGAACGTAGCCGAGGCGGTCGGGCGGTATTGCCTGCACCAGTGGGAGCGGTTTGCCAAGCCCCACATTTTCGGCGAGTTCGGGATTCGCAGTCATACGACCACGGCCGACAAGGATCCGCAGGGCTGGGCCATCCACAACTCGCTGTGGGCCGGACTGACGAGCTTTGCCGCCGGCGGTCCGCTGCCGTGGTGGCACGAGAGCTACATCGATCCGCTGGACTTGTACTTCCACTTCACCGCGCTATCGCGTTTCACCCGCGATCTGCCGCTGGGCACGGCCCGCTGGTCGCCGCTGGAAACCACGCTCCCCGCCTATCTCGACGCGAGCCGTCCGCCGGATATGCGGGACGTCGTGATCGCCACGACCAGCCGCTGGGGCCGGCCAGAGCACGCCGAGTTCGTGATCCGCCGCGACGGAACGATCGACCAGGACCGCTCGCCCCAGCAACTGCTGCACGGGCAAGCGCATCGCGATCTCAAAAACCCGCCTGCCTTCGTGGTGAATTATCCGCAAGCGGGCAAGTTCATCGTCCGCGTGGGCCGCGTGTCGGCCTCCGGTCTGTTGAACGTCTGGATCGATGACGATCTGCAGCTCGAGCGCGAACTGCCCTGCGGCGAAGGACTGGGCAAAGATAGCATCTACCGGCCGCAGTGGAAGCTATGGGAGACCACCTATGACGAAGACATCGCCGTCGACGTTCCGGCCGGCACCCATCGCATCCGCGTGGAAAATCTCGGCCGCGATTGGGTGACGGTCAGCAGCTACCGATTCACCGGCTGTCAGATCGTCGACCGCCCCAACGTGCTGGTCTGCGGCATGCACAGCGACCGGCTGGCTGTCCTCTGGCTCCAGAACCGGGACAGCTCGTGGCACAACCACGCGCGCGATGCCGTCGGCCCGGTGGATGCCTTTGGCCTGGCCGTCCAGGGCCTGGCGGACGGGCGTTACGACATCGAGTGGTGGGATACGTGGAAAGGCGAACCGTTGCGGACCGAAGAAGTCGAAGTCCGCGCTGGTCGCCTGCCCTTGACGGTCCCCCAGCTGAAGACCGACATCGCGGTGAAGATCCGAGCGAGATAGCCAACGGTTCCGTTGCGTCGCTTTACATCTCGGCAAACGGGAGATGGAGGATTTCGAGCAGCCGATCGAAGCCGGGTACACGGTCGCCCGGGCTGGATCTGCGGGGCTGCGTCGCTCAAGTCGCAGGCCTGCCGTTGGCATCGTTTGCAGGCGTTCGCGGAAGACGGGGACCGGCCGGAAATGAATGTGTACGATGACGATTGGCCGTGGCGATGGAATCGTGACAAGATGAGTTGTGCGAATCCGCAAGTAGGATGGGCTTTCCGGCCCGTCAAACACGCGACGGACAAGGATGTCCATCCTACGAAGAGATCCTGTTATTCTGTCACAGTTCCATGGGGTGTTGGTGTTGTTTCCCGATATTCGCTCGTCTCACTTCCCCGGGGATAAACGCACCTCCACCCGAAGCACTCGCATCGGATCCTGTTCCGGTGCCGAGACCACGATCTCGTCCCGGTTCTTGCCCGGCAGGGCGCTACGGGAGATTGCGTACGTCAGCAGGCGATTCCCGCTCGCCCCGGCCTCGTTGCTGGACAGTTCGGCGGCAACCCCGTTGACGGAAACGGCCGGAGGCGGGCTATCGGCATTTCGGCCCGCGACCTCGATCGTCGCCTCGGCCTGCCATCCGGCCGGCGGGCTTGGCCCCAACGGCAGCGAAAAGGACAGCTTTGATCCGCTGGCCGGCAGGGGCGGGGTGTAGGCCGCGCCGGGCACCACCACATCGCGGCCGGTTACCGCATGGCAGCGCGGCAGAGCGAGCAGGCGGTCGAGGGACGAAAACGCGTTGAGCAGACGCTGGTACTCGGGGATCGGCCACTGCGGGTGGCCGTGCTGGAAATAGTTGAACAAGTACACCACATCCGCTCCGCCCGCCAACACGGCAACTGCTGCGCCGGTCGCCTCCTCGGCGGTGACCAGCCTCGCGGGCACCTCGCCGCAGGGCCGGTAACTGACCTCCAAACCGCCCGCCAGCGTCACGCGATCTCCCAGCAACTCGCGCCACGACCGCAGCGGGATCTCGAATTCGATGGATTGCCAGCGGGGTGCGGCGACGACCAGGTCCACCAGACCCTCTGCGGCCCAGGCCGGGGCATCCAGCCCCAGGCCCAGCGCCGTGTCGGGGCAAGAAGGCACGCGCACGCCCAGTTTCACCGCGTGACCGCGGCGGCTCGCGGCAGCGTCCGCGAGCTGGCGGATGGTCCGCAGCCAGGCGGTCAGCAGCACTCGCCCCTGCTGCTCGCGGCCCGCGCTGAACAAGTACGGCTCGCGGAGGAAATCGAGTTCCAGGCCATCGACGTCATAGCGGGCCAGCGACTCGGCGATCAATGCGCGATAGTGCTCGCGGACCTCGGCGTGAGCGTAATCCAGCGCGCGGGCGTAGTAGCCCGGATGGCCTTGGCGGAACAGTTCGGGTTTTCGCCACAACGCCGCGTGGAACGGATGGTCCAGGTTGTCGTTTTCATGCACATCGTTCATCCGCAACGAGATCCACGGAGAAATGCCGCGGCGGCGACAGCGCTCGATGATCCGGGCGGGATAATCGACGCCTTGCCGGTGGACTTCGAGCATGTTGCCGACCAGTTTGCGATACGTCTTGATCCGGTCGGGGGGAACCGCAGCCAGGAACGGCTGCTCGTCGGGACCGTTCGGATCGTAGCCGTCCCAAAACGCCTCCCAGACCTCGCTCCGATAGTTCGTCCGCCGGGCGTTGGTGTTGCACAGCAGCGCGGTCACGCCGGCTTCGGCCAGCACGTCGACGTAGCGGTCGGCGATTTCGCCGGCCTGACCTGCCGGAAAATCCTGGTAGTAGAAGAAGTTCGTACAGTCCTCGTTGTGAAGCAGTCCGGCCAGCTTGGGCGGAGGCGCCTCGGCGGCGGCCGCGGACCGAGCGGGAGCACTTGTCGTCCAAGCCGCCAGCAGAACTGACAGCCACCATGCGGTTCGTCGGAGGGTTCTGGTCATCGTACTTCTCTCCAGGGGATTTGAGACAGAACGTCGGCTATTTCGTTGGCTGTGCCTGCCCTGAGTCCACGTGCCACGCGGGCGTGCCGAACCAGTCGTGCATCCACGGAGTCAAGCCCGCGCGCGGCGAATGACGGCCCCGCTGCCCAGCGCCAGCCGGCCAGGGCGCAGCCGCTGGATTAATCGTCCGAACCGCTGGGGCCGAAGATCTGCTCGACAACGGTTCGCAGGTCGCGGTACCCGTGCGTTACCAGGATGACCACAATGCCGTCTGCCCGCGGGCGATGGATCACAAGGAGCAGCATATCGGCCACCCACTCCTGTTCGTTGGCAAAACGGCCGCGAGCTACGGCCGTCGCGACAAGCGACTGCAGTTCAAGCGGAATTTCGCCAGTCATCGTCATCAGCGGTTCTCCTTTCACGATCCGAGCATTGTACGACCGCAATTCCCAACGATCAACAACTCCGGCACTTCGGCAACCGGGGTCAGGTCTTGCCTTGCAACGCTTGCTGTGTTGTCCGGCGGCCGCCGACGAGTGGCATCCGCAGTACCGGGCGTCCGGACAAGGATAAGGCGATCGTGTCCGGAGTTCGGGGAAAGACGGACAAGGGAATTGCGGGCAGGGGAATCAAAGTCTGGTTGGCCGACGTCTCGTGTTCGTTGCCGCGTAGCGGTTGGTTGGGCGACGCAATAGCCGCGGGTTTCAACCCACGGACCGCAATCGTCGGCGTCGGCCCAAGTCGCGACGCGACAAATTCCCTTGCCTTCCATTCCCTTGCCCGAAATTCCCCTGCCCCCAATTCCCTTGCCCGAAATTCCCTTGCCCATCATTCCCCTGCCCTTGCGTTTCTGTGCCTGGAAACATCTGATCTGGAAAATTTGGTCGCCATGGGAGGCATCGAAAAACTGACCGTCACGGCTCGCATGCCTTATCAAAATCGGTAGCCCCAATAGTCAGGATTTGCTCATGTTCCTGACCAGATGCAGGTTATGGTACAGTAGGAGGCTGGCCAGAAGACGCTTACCCACTGCAAAAAGGAACCAGGCGCCATGCTCCCTGCTGCCCGCAACCACCGCGTTGTGCCCGCAACTTTGCCGGCCGCGATGATCCTGCTGGCCCGTCAGGCACCGGAACGAGGCGAGTGGGTCCAGCCGCCACGCGGCGGCAGGGGCGAGATCAGCTTTTTCAGGAGGCCCGACCTTGGACCGTAAAGCGTTTTCCTTTTTTGCCGCGGGAGTCTTCCTGGGGCTGCTGCTCGCCACGGCCGTGTTCGCGCTGGTCGTGCGCCAACAGAATCGCGCGCGGCCGCAGGGCGGTCAGATCGTGCTGAAGCTGGGGCACGGTCTGGACCAGAACCATCCGGTCCACGCGGCGATGGTCTACATGGCCCAGCGGCTGCGGGAGAAATCGGCGGGGACGGTCGAGTTGCAGATCTTCCCCAACGGCCAGTTGGGCTCGGAAACCGAGTGCATCGAGCAACTGCAGCGCGGCGCCTTGGCGATGACCAAGACGTCGGCGGCGCCGATGGAGAGCTTTGTACCGGAGATGGCCATCTTTGGCATTCCTTACGTGTTCCGCGACGGCGAGCATTGCTGGCGCGTGCTGGAGGGCGAGATCGGCCACGGCCTGCTGGCCGCTGGGCAGCGCGTCGGCTTGCACGGCCTGTGCTACTACGACGCCGGCAGCCGCAGCTTTTACACGATCGACCGGCCCATTCTCGTCCCCGACGACCTGCGAGGCTTGAAGATCCGCGTCCAGCAGAGCAAGACGGCCATGGACATGGTCGAATCGCTCGGCGGTTCGCCGACGCCCATTCCCTGGGGCGAGTTGTACACCGCGCTGCAGCAGCGGATGGTGGACGGCGCCGAGAACAATCCGCCCAGTTTTTTCAGCAACCGGCATTTCGAGGTCTGCAAGCACCTGTCGCTGGACGAGCACACGATCGTGCCTGATATCCTGGTGGTCAGCCAGAAGATCTGGCAGAACCTGCCGCCGCACGTCCAGGCGTGGGTGCAGGAAGCGGCCGACGAATCGTCGCGGTTCCAGCGCCAGTTGTGGCAGGAAGGAACCGAGACGGCCTTGGCCGCCGTGCGGCAGGAGGGCGTCACGGTCCATCGGCCGGATCGTCAGCCGTTTGTGGAACGCGTCCGGCCGATGCATGCAAGTTACGCCGGCACGCCGATCGGTGACCTGCTGGCCCGCATTCAAGCGATGGAGGCGCCGTGATGCTCCGCGGGCTGCTCGCCGTCAAAGCCGCCTTGGTCCGCTTGCTGGAGTGGATCGTGATCGTGGTCGTAGCGGCCTTGGTGTTGGACGTCCTGTGGGGAGTCTGCAGCCGCTTCGTGCTGCGTTCGCCCAGCCGCTGGACCGAGGAGGTGGCGACGATCCTGTTGATCTGGGTCTCGCTGCTGGGCGCGGCGGTCGCGTTCGGACGCAACGAGCACTTGGGGATCGACTATCTGGTCAAGAAGTTCGATCCGTCGGCGAGCCGGTTGATGGCCATCCTCGCGCAAATCCTGGTCGCCGTATTCGCCGGCGCGGTGATGGTTTACGGCGGCTACGTCCTGGTTTCGGAGACGCTCCGCGCCGGCCAGTTGTCGCCCTCGTTGGGCATCCGCTACGGTCACGTATATCTCGCGGTGCCGGTCAGCGGCGCGTTCCTCTTGTTGTTTTGTCTGGAGCGGATTCTGGAACTGCTCTCCGGCCGGGATGACGAGGCAGCCGGCCACGCCCTCCGCTCCACCGCCGTTTCCGCTGACAAAGCCCATTCCGCCGAGTAACCGCCGATGGAAGCCCAAGCGATCATTCTCGTGTTCAGTTTTGTCCTGCTCCTGCTGATGGGCGTGCCGATCGCCATCGCGATCGGGCTGTCGACCTGGCTGGCCGTCCTCTCGCTGGGCGACGTCCCCTCGTGCTATATCATCGCCCAGCGGATGTCGACCGGCATCGCCAGCTTTCCGCTGTTGGCCATTCCGTTTTTCATTCTGGCGGGCATCCTGATGGGCGAGGGCGGCATGGCGCGGCGGCTGATCGACTTTGCCGCGGCCTTGGTGGGCCATTTCACGGGCGGGCTGTCGTATGTCAGCGTGCTGACCTGCATGATGTTCGGCGCCATCTCCGGATCGGCCACCGCAGCGGTCTCGTCGATCGGCGGGTTCATGATTCCGGAGATGAACAAGAAAGGCTACGACCGCCGGTTCAGCGTGGCCGTCACGACCACCGCGGCCACGACGGGACTGATCATCCCGCCCAGCAACATCATGATCGTCTATGCCGTGGTGACCGGGAACATCTCGGTGGCGGCCATGTTCCTGGCGGGCGTTCTGCCGGGAATCGTCGTCGGGCTGATGATCATGGCCGTGGCCGGGGCGATCAGCACCCATCGCGGCTACGGCGGCGGCAATCGCGCCGGTTTGCGGGACATCGTCCGGACCGGACTGCGGGCGGCGCTCAGCCTGCTGCTGGTGGTGATCGTGCTGGCCGGCATTTTGGGCGGCGTCTTCTCGGCCACGGAAGCCGCGGCCATCGCGGTGCTGTACGCCTTTGTGCTGGCCGTGCTGGTGTACCGCGAGGTCCGCTGGCGCGATCTGCCGCGGATCCTGCTGCGGTGCGGCATCACGACGTCGGTGATCATGCTGTTGGTGGGCACCAGCCAGGCGATGAGCTGGCTGCTGGCTTACGAGAACATCCCGCAGAGTGTCAGCAGTGCGATGCTCGGCCTGAGCGACAATCCGCTGGTGATCCTGCTGTTGATCAACGTCTTGTTGCTGGCCGTGGGCACGTTCATGGACATGACGCCGGCCGTGCTGATCTTTACGCCGATCTTCCTGCCGGTAGTGATCGGCTTGGGCATGGATCCGATCCACTTCGGCATCATGATGATTGCGAACCTGTGCATCGGACTCTGTACTCCGCCGGTGGGCACCTGCTTGTTCGTCGGCTGCGGAGTCGGCCGGACATCGATCGCCGAGGTCACGCGACCGATGGTGCCGTTCTTCCTGGCCATGCTCGCGGCCCTGATGCTGATCACCTATGTGCCGTGGCTGTCGTTATGGCTGCCACAGTTGGCCGGTCTGGGGTGGGAGCGATAAAGGCGAGGCGTCGAATCATCGCTCGCGACGGTCGTTTCCACGGTTCAGCACGTGGAACACCATTCCACCAGGGCTAACGCGAGCAGCTCGGGGCACGAACGCCAAGTTCAGAACTCCGGACATTCGGCTAAGTTTTTTCGAGCGGTTGTTGGGGCTGAATCGCCAACTGCAGGCGGAGGGATGAAAACGGACTTGCCAGGCGAGAGGATTGGCAATCCGTCCTGCAGTGCAGTACTTCTAGGGGCTGGGCGGTGTGCTCACGCTGTGCCTTCTCCCGTTGATCGTACATCGTTCGATCCTTTGTCCTGGACGCAATCGCTTCGATTATGGTGACCGCTTGATGGAAATCGCCGCCCGGAAGCAGTTCCCGCAACTGTTCCGCTTCATACCGATCCGCGTACAGCAAGAAGCAAGCAAATCGAGATCGCCGGCCGAAGGTCAGCATCGTTCTGGCCGCTTTGGAGTTGGTCGACGTACAAGCTGCATGCGTAGTAGACCAACCGCTGCAGCAGACCGCCGAAGACCGTCACCTGCATCTCGACATTGAACCAGCGGCCTTCCGAATCGCGGGCACGAATGTCCAGCACGATCAGCTTGTCATCGGCAAGATCCTGGTAGCTGAACGGATTGAGGATCGTCCACCTGGACGATCGGGCTGGGCAACCGGAGGATGGCGTTCAGCAGTCCGATCAGCACGGAGACATTCCCCGGGCTGCCGAAGATCCTCTTGAACAAGGTACGCCGCGGCGGCGGTTTGGCCAACAGGAAGTCGCTCGCTACCCCACTAACGGTCTAAACGACTTGAACTTCCTGGGGGACAGTCGGCTTGATTCCCAACGGCATGGGCTCTCCTCGCGGACGGACAGTCAGCAGGCCCCCAAGGCAATCGCCGCATTCTACAGCGGACCAGCGGCAGTGCCATTCGTTTCCGGCAGTGTCCTTCCTCCTCAGAGACCACCGGAGATTTCGCACAAAACCACTTTTCCGTGACCTCAGTGCCCCTGTGTTGCAAAGTCCCGATCACCCGTCAACGGCTCCGTCGCCTCCGTTTCTTGTGCCTTTTGTGCCTTTTCGTGGCCCACATCAACCACCCGCGGACGATGGCCACAAGATGCACAAAACGCACAAGAAACGCGGCCCTTGCGACCTGCGACAGAAGGCACAGAATCCACAAAATGTACCGCCCCTCGCCAGCAGCAAACCCCTGACAAATGAAGGCGAACGGCCGGGCGTCAGCCCGCCGGTTCTTGAAGAACCACTGACAAATGACCAACAAAATCCCTCCCCCCTTGGCACACAATTCGCTCCCGGAAGAAAGTTCCGAGAAGGATTGGAGTTTTCGGAAGAACCGCTTGCATCCGCAGAAACGGGTGTTAAGTTGCAGGCTGATTTGCTTCCTTGCAGTGTCAATCCGTTTCATCCTCGATCATTCTTGTCAGGCTGTGTGAGCTACCCGGCTTGCCGAGCAACGGCACGCAGAACGAAAGGCTCATGTTGTCGGCGCGGGCTTCGGAACCTGTCGAAGAATCGCCGTCGCTGAAAGTCGCGTTGCTTCTGCTGCTGGCTGTCTGGGCGTTCTGCCGCGCGTACCACTTTGCCTTCTACGTGATCGAGCACTACGCCGACCCCGGCTACCGGTTTGCCGGACTCGTTTCCTTCCTGCGCTACGCCTGGCGGAAGCGGACGCACGTGTAGACGACTCCCAGTTCTCGCTCTGTAGGGGCAAACGCGATGATTTTCTGGACGAACCAGGAGCATTTTCTGACTTTTTTCAGCCGGCTCATAGGGCCGGATGGGGTACAATCGAAGCTGCCCAATCGCGATTCGCAGGGGGCGCGTCGATGAGCGAAGTGACCGAGATCCTGGGGCAGATCGCCGATGGCGACGGCCAAGCGGCCGAAAAGCTGCTGCCGCTGGTCTACGGCGAACTGCGCAAGCTGGCGGCGGCCAAAATGGCCCGGGAGCAGCCCGGGCAGACGCTCGACGCGACCGGACTGGTCCACGAGGCATACATCCGATTGGTGGATGTCGAACGAGTCCAGCATTGGAACAGCCGCGGACATTTTTTCTCGGCCGCCGCAGAAGCCATGCGGCGGATTCTGGTCGAAAACGCCCGACGCAAGCACCGGGTTTGCCATGGGGGCGATTGTGGGCGCGTGCCGCTGCGCGATGTGATGCAGCCGGCCGGCCCGGACCCCGAGACGATTCTGACGGTGGACGACGCCGTAGCACGACTGGCACAGACCGATCCGGCAGCAGCCGACGTTGTCAAGTTGCACTTCTTTGCAGGCCTGACCCTCGACGAAGTTGCCGAGGCGCTCGGCGTGTCGCGAGCAACGGTTTATCGTCATTGGGCTTACGCTCGTGCCTTGCTTCGGCTGGCGCTTCAGGACTGTGCCCGCGACTTGGGGACTTGAGGCCAATCGGGGTCGGGAGTCGTTTTCGGGCAACCGTTTTCCATCCTGGTGGCGCTGTCCATGAAAACGACTCCCGACCCCTTCGTCGCCCAGGGGAAATAGTTTTATCCGCCGTTGGGGGGCTGAATGATCGCAACACGATTTGAGACCCTTGCGCGGGTTTTGTCGCACTGTTAGATGACAAACGATTCGAGGGTTCCGACCATGACGCTACCGCCGAGAACCGCGAAGGACATTTTTCTGGCCGCCTTGGACCGGCAGCCGGCGGAAAGGGCTGCGCTGCTGGACGAAGCCTGTGCGGGAAATGCGATGCTGCGGCGTCAAGTCGAGGCCCTGCTGCGCGCCCATGACGAGCCGGACAGTCTTCTGGACCGCCCGCGCATTGCCTTGGATCTGCCCAGTGGTGGGCCGCCTCCCGATTTGGAAGTCACGCTTGATCAACCGCTGACCGAGCAGCCGGGCAGCGTGATCGGGCCTTACAAGCTGCTGCAGGAAATCGGCCACGGCGGGATGGGCGTGGTGTACATGGCCGAGCAGACCGAACCGGTCGCGCGGCGCGTGGCGCTGAAGATCATCAAGCCGGGTATGGACACCCGCCAAGTCATCGCCCGCTTCGAGGCCGAACGGCAGGCGCTGGCGATGATGGACCATCCGAATATCGCCAAAGTCCTGGATGCAGGCACGACGGGCGAGAGGGCGGAGGGCGGAAGGCGGAGGGCGGAAATCGAAGCCAGGGGTCAGGCGGATTCATCCTTCATCCCTCATCCTTCATCCTTCTGCGATGCGGGGCGGCCGTACTTTGTGATGGAACTCGTGAAGGGGATTCCGATTACGAGGTACTGTGACCAGCAGCATCTCACGCCCAGGGAACGCCTGGAGCTGTTCATTCCCGTGTGCCAGGCCGTCCAGCACGCTCATCAGAAGGGGATCATCCACCGCGATCTGAAGCCCTCGAACGTGCTGGTGGCCCTGTACGACGACCGGCCGGTGCCCAAAGTGATCGACTTTGGCGTGGCCAAAGCGACCAACCAGCGGCTGACGGAACGGACGATGTTCACGCAGTTCGGCCAGATCGTGGGCACGCTGGAGTACATGAGTCCCGAACAGGCCAATCTGAACCAGTTGGACATCGACACCCGCAGCGACATCTACTCGTTGGGCGTGCTGTTGTACGAGTTGCTGACTGGTGTCACGCCCGTTGACCGCCGGCGTCTGCAGTCGGCCGCCTTTGACGAGATGATGCGGATCATCCGCGAGGAGGAGCCACCCAAGCCCAGCACACGGTTGAGTGCCAGCGATAGCCTCCCGGCCATCGCCGCCAACCGGCACACCGAACCGAAGAAGCTGAGCACGCTTGTCCGCGGCGAGCTGGACTGGATCGTGATGAAGGCCCTGGACAAGGACCGCTCGCGGCGGTACGAGACGGCCAACGGCTTGGCCAGTGACATCCAGCGATACCTGGACGACGAGCCCGTGGTGGCCTGTCCGCCGTCGGCAGGATATCGGTTCCGCAAGTTTGCGCGGCGGAACAAGGCCGCGATTGTCACGGCCCTGCTGATTGCCACGGCCTTGATTCTCGGGTTGGCGGGCACGTCTTGGCAAGCGGTGCGGGCCACCCGCGCGGAGCGCGCCGCGCAGGCGAATTTCGAGCAGGAACAAGAAGCGCGGCGCGAAGCCGTCGCGGCGGAGCAGGAAACCAAACGGCAGTTGTTCAACACCTCGTGCGCACAAGCCAAGGCCAGCCGCTGGAGCGGCCGGCCGGGACAGCGGCGCAGTGCGCTGGACGCGATCGCCCGAGCGGTGAAATTGATCGAACCGCTGGGCCTGGGCGACGAAACCCGGCGCATGCTGCGCGATGAAGCCATCGGCGCCATGACGCTGGTCGATATCCACCCCGTCAAGACACAACGGGCCTTGTCCAGCACCAACGCCTGGGTCACCGTGAGCGAAGATTGTCGCCTGGCCGCGGTCAGTGCCGGACCGGGCCAACCCATCCGCTTGTATTCCGTGGACGAACCAGCCGTGGACCGGGCGCGAATTCCCGTCGAGCAGGACGAGTATGGGTACTACGTGCATCTCGGGCCCGGGGCCCGCTATCTGCTGCGGGGCACGGCCAACTCGTCCACGTGGCATCTGACGGACCCAGCGACGGGGAAGGATGCCTTTGCCATGGCGAACATTCAGCAAGGATATGCTGCCGATTTCCATCCCGGGGGCCAACAACTGGCCGCGGGCGATACGCACGGGGTGGTCCGCTTCTTCGAGCTGCCCTCGGGCAAGGAACTCCGCAGCTTCGCCTGTGGCCGCGCCTTGAGCGTCGTGAAGTACAGTCCGGACGGACGTCGCGTGGCCGTCAGCGGAATGGCCGGGCCGCTGGAGATCCGCGATGCGGACTCGGGAGCGGTCCGCTTCGCAGGGCCGCCGCTCGGTGCGCGGGTTCTGGAATGGCGGCCGGACGGCGCCTGGGTTGCTGTGGGAACCGCGTGGGAGGTTCATCTGCTGGAGATCCGCGAGTCGGGTGGAGGCCACGTCGTTTGCTGCGGCCATCAATCGGCCACGATCAACGTGGGGTATCACCCCGGGGGCCAGCTCTTGGCATCGGCCGCTTGGGATGGAACCACCCGGATCTGGGACGCGGGTAGCGGCCATCAACTGTTGCGCGTGGAGGGCTGCTTCATCCGGTTTTCCGCGGACGGACGTCGGATGGCCGGCCGTCAGGGATTGGACCTGAGCTTGTGGGAGGTGGACACGCCCGAAGCGTATCGCTGGCTGTACAAGGGGATGACCATGGCCACCGCCGTCACGGCGGACGGCCGCCTGCTGGTCTCGGCACATCACGACGGCGCACGGCTGTGGGACCTGGACCACGGGCGGCAAGTCGGCTATTTGCCGATCGGCCCCGTGTACGACGTGGCCTTTCATCCCGACGGCGGTTTGGTGACCAGCGGCGCCTCCGGACTGTACCAATGGCCTCTCACGACGAGGGTTGCCGAATCCGGCAAGCGTGTCGTGTTGGGGCCGCCGCAGAGGATCGAATCCGGGCTGAAAAGTTGGCGGATGTGCGACTTCAGCCGGGACGGCACGACGTTGCTTGCCGAAAGCCGGTTTCAGGACGAGGCGGTCGTTCTGCATTTGCACTCGACGCCCCCGCGCCGTGTCCGGCTGACTGCCCCCAGCTTGGTCAACGTCGTGCTCAGCCCCGATGGAAAGTGGGCGGCAGCTTCGTCCGAGCTGGGAAAGAATGTCAAGATCTGGAACGCGGAGACCGGGGAACTGGTCAGTGAACTGCCCACCGCCCATAGTGCCCAGGTCCGTTTCAGCCCCGACAACCGCTGGCTCGTCACGAATACCGGTCCGGATATCGGTATTTGGGAGGTGGGCGGCTGGCAGCGCCGCCACGAGATCCCCACGCACAGCAACGGTTGCTGCGGCATCGCGTTCACGTCCGACAGCCGCTTGGTCGCCGCCGGGTTGTGGGGGCTCGGCATCCGGTTGATCGACGTGGAAACCGGTCAGGCCGTGGCCACGCTCGAAGCCGTGCAGAAGCCGCCCGCGTACGTGGATCTGAACTTCAGCTCCGATGACGGCTTGCTGGCCGCCGCGGTCGACAACGAGGGATTCTGCGTCTGGGACATGCGGGCCATCCGACGACGATTGGCAGCTCTCGGCTTGGATTGGAACCAGCCGCCTTTGCCTGCCGCCAAGTCGCGGGATCGCCAAGTGCTGCACGTCGAGATTCATCTCGGTCCTTTGACAGACCGCAAGCAAGAGTAGGTAGAAGTTGCCGGGGGCCAGGTGGTGACCGAGATTGCACCACAAATCCTGGCAAACGGCATGAGTGACACTTGATCCTTCGCACACGAGAGAAGAGATGGCTATCCGATCCGCTCACCGACGTAACCGTGGCCGCGGCCGCACACGGAGTTTTCGCCGACTTCTGGGTTTCGGGCCCCTGGAATCGCGGCGGCTGCTGTCCGGTCTTCAGCACTCCCGGTTCTTGGATGGCGACGATGACATGGTGTCGGTCCCGGACGGGACCGAGTGTATCTCTTTGGCGGAGCAAGAACCCTCCAGCTTTCGTTCTTCCTTTGAGCCGGCATCGAGTGACGATACTCCAGGGTCCTGGTCCCTTGCTCGCGGTCGGCGTTCCCCAGCAACGGAGAAATGAGGATGGCCATTCGTATCCACGTCACCGCGGTGCATAACTGCCCGTCGGCCGAACTCCGTGCCGTCATGTCCGAGGTGATCCGGCCGGTTTGCGCGAACGCGGAGGAGTGTCGGCCCGTCGGCGAGCTGCTCAGCATCGAGGAGCACGACGGTTGGACTTGGTTCAGCACCAGTGTCTGGGGCGTCAGCGCCGGCGAGCTGAATCGCGGCCTGTGCCGGCTGGCCCGGCCGGGTTTGCAATTCACCACGTGCGACGCCGACCGCTGGTATCTGACGATCCACGGCGGGCCGACGGGGCAGGTCCACTTTGTGCATCGTTTCGGGACGCACCGCCGCGATCCGGACCCGGTCAGTGACGCCGCATGGCAGGCTGAGTTGGAGAGCCAGGAGGAGCCGGCGATCGATCCGGAAACGGCCTTCCTCCAGGACGAACCGCCGCCCGGTCCGGATCGGCCGCGGGTCCCGTTTGATCTGTGCGCGGACGAGTTGGCGGAGGAAGGCGTCCCGGTCCCGGAGGAGTTCCGGGCGAGTGTCGCCGCGCTGCCGTACAGTCAGGCGGTCGCCCGCTACCGGCGCTGGCACGCCGAGCAGGTCTCGGCCGCGCTCCGGGCCGCCGGCATCCCCTACGACCCCGACGCCGTGCGAGCCGTGTTGCTGTGGGAGAACGTCACCGAGCGCGAAGTCGACAGCGACATCGGCAACCTGCCGCGGTTGCTGTCCGTCCTGGGACTGGGCGGCGAGTGGGACGAGTACGTGCGTCAGGCCGAGGCGCCGCCGGAGCCGGAGACGTGCGAGGTCGAGCCCCCGCCGGCGGAACCGCCGCCAGACTACATCAGCCCGGTCCTCGCCATCACCGACCGGTTTGCGTTAGTTCCCGTGCAAGCCGGTCCCGTCTCGCTGGCACTGGAGCAGATCGGCCTGCTGCAGTTTTGTGTCGACGCGCTGACTGTCGACTGCCGTCCGGGCGCCGTGCTCACGGTGGGCTTGCCGGCCGGGTTCGACCGTGCAAGCCTGGCCCAGCCGACGGAGCGGGGCACCAGTCCGGTGATGCTCACGGCGGACGGCTTTCAGGTCGGACTCCCGGACAACTGCCACTTGGACGACCAACGGCACCTGGACCGGTACCTCGGCACCGAGCTGGCTTGGCTGCTGCTCCACTTGCCGGATGGCTCCGCGCTCGACGTGGCCTTTGCGGCGGAGGGCCATCCGGCGCTGACACAGCGCTACCGCGGCCCGGTGCGCGACGCGCAGTGGCAGATCACCGAGACGTATCCCGCCTTGACCGGTCAGGTCTTGCAGGAGGTCCTTGAATTGGCCGCCCTGGGGGAACAATCGAAGTACCAGGCCCGCGACGAGGCCGAGGCCCTGGCGATCATCGCCCGGGCGCGTCGCGATCCGGAACTATGGGACAAGAAAGTGCAACGCAAGGGCCGGCTGGTCCGCTGCAAGGACGATTTCCTCGGCCAGTTGCCCAAATTGTTCCTCCAGCACCGCTACGCCGGGTACTGGGACGTGGCGTCCTACGATCGGCAGGCGGTCCGGGAGTACGAGGAGCTGGTCGCGCAGGAGGCGGCCATGCGGCGGTCATCCGTCGAGACCGCCCGCCGGCGCGCCGCCCCGCACGACGACCAGATCCTGCTCCGCGGTCAGCAGAGCATTTACTGGCGGTCGGACTTTACCCAACTGACGGAACTCGAACAGGAGACGCGCCAGAAGATTGACCAGGCGATGAGCGATCTTGGCTTTCAGCACCTCGGGGACCTGGTGGCCAAGAAGCAGCGTGACATCGTCCTGCGGGCGTACGCCTCCGCCGACGGGGCTAGCTACGGCATCCTGATGGCCAAGCGGAGGATGTACCTGGGCTACGAGTTCTTCAGCCGGTTTGCAGACGGGACGACACTGACCACCACCACGAACAGCGGAGTGGATAGCTGTCCCCAAGCGGGCATCTACCACAAGACCTGTCCGGGCCTGGAGGTGCCGGACCTGTTCGAGAAGCATCGCTGGGGCCTCGGCCGCTTCCGGACGCATCGGAGCACGGAGCCGGTGCCGCTGGACGGGACCTTGCTGGGCGTGGCGCGGGAACTGGACGCAGCCTTTGCCCGCCAGGCGATGGTCGCTTCCTGAGTTTGTGATGCCTAAGTTTCGCATAGTTACTTACAGCAAACGAAAAAAACTTTGGAACCTTTGCGGATCGTTTTACGTGGTTCGTGTGCAGGAGAGACGCCATCATGGTTCACCTGACAGATTCCAGCACCGATCGGCTACTGAACCGGGCGGCGGTGAACGAGTTGTTCACGTTGCAGCCTGTCTTCAACGGCCAGGACCGGCAGGAGTTGCTGCGCCAGATCGCCTGGGAGGACCCCAAGGCGATGCGGAAGTTGGAAGACGCCTTGGCGGCGGCCCCCGAGGACGTCCGGTTGCGGGCTGTCCGCGGCAGCGTGTTCACCCGCCGCGGAGAACCGGAGGAAGCCCGACAGTGGCTCGAACAGGCCGTCCCGTTGATGGAGCAACGCCCGGCCCACGCACCCCAGGATCGACTCGAAGCCCGACTGCTCCGCCACGAACTCAAGCGGTTGTTGAAAACTTACTTTTGAAGGAAAGGTCAAACCATGTTCCCGATTCTCACTCCCGCCAAACATGCCGGCGCCCGTCCGGCAGTCGAAAAGGCCGATTCCAGGCGTTCACGGGGCCGGCGTCTGCGGGCTCGCCGGCTGGCCGTGGAAGTGCTGGAGGACCGCCGGATGCTCGCCCTGGGGCCGTTCCTGCTGAAGGACGTTCATCAAGGCCTCGCCGCCTCTGATCCCTGGGACATCGTGGAAGT
>Ga0351962_1017_pt1 | contig 50097 bp, 41 predicted proteins | sample TotcelT113001N13_FD_205805 | JGI IMG/M metagenome (GOLD analysis project Ga0351962, IMG submission 205805) | Enriched cells from coal bed in the Powder River Basin, Montana, United States - Total cells T11 rep3 HSBNCT.T11.300.1.N13 ...
TGTTTAAGATAATCGCCAAGCTTGTCTTTGGCGCCCTCAAAAACATCGGACAAGGCAGAAGTGGGGGCATGGACATTAAGGCGGTTCACCTTATGGTGGATATCGTCCCATATTTCACATTGGTCGGAGGCATAGCCCCTTCCTGCTTCAATATTTTGGGAGACTGCACGCTGGCTTGTGCTGCGAAGGCTTGCGTGCATAACCCTTTCTCCGGCGGCAAATTTGTGGCTGGTGTATGCCCAGCGGCCATGCTCCACACAGCTTACCGGCAGCTTCATCTCTGTTTTGCCGGGTATTAAAAAGGTGGCGTTTACAATGCGGTTCTGCTTTGCGCCCACAAGCTCCTCGCCCTCAACCATCAAAATGGGGGCTGCTCCCCGGTTCAAAAGTAAAAGCTCCGGCACGCTGCCTGCCTCGCTTGCCTCCTGCACCTGCACCAAATCCTTTGCCAGGGCTTCTTCCAGGGTCAGATAGTCAGGTTCACCGTTTTGGGGCGCAAGCAGGGGAAAGAGTGTCAGATTCTTGTAGGACTGCTTTCTTGCGACCTTTAGGCTTTCCAGAAAAAAGAGAATTGCTTCCATGATTTTCCTCCTGCGGTTAGGGTTGCAGGAAGAATAAATCAGCCCTGTGTCAGATAAGGTCACATAGACCAAAAAAATGTGCAGGCTTAAAAAAAATCAGAATCAGGAAGTGGATGCCTTCTACCTTCAAAATTAGCATTTCGCCAGACAGCCCTTAACCGCATAAAACATATTGATATTCATTGATAAAACAGTCCACATCCGCTTATTTTTTCAAATTTGCACATAGAACGAGCCGGATTCAACCTTATAAAGCTGGTGCAAAATGGCTTGCACGGAGTCAGGAGGAGATGTAGTTTCGCAACACATAGAAAAAAGTGGAAACAGTCGTTAGTGGGCATTTTTATGGGAATCGCCGCATAATTTAGGGCAATACCAATTTGGGGTGTTGTATGGGCAACACAAAGGGTCCTGAAAAAGGCCAATTCACTTCCAGTCATTCCCAAAAGCCCCAAGAGAAATCTACCCGCTGGCTAAACCGCACAGTAGGCGGTGTTGGGTTGACCAGCGCACTGGGGGATTTCTGTTATGAAACCACCACGGTCATCCTGCCAGGTTTTTTAGCGGTCTTGGGCTTGCCCGCAGCCATTCTGGGCATCATCGAAGGCATTGCCGATGCTGTTGCCAGTTTCACCAAGATGGTGGCTGGTTTTATTGCCGATAAACTTGGCCATCGCAAATTACTGGTGTTGATCGGCTATGGTTTGACCCCTCTTGGGCAGGCGCTGATTGCCCTGGCAGCGGGCTGGCCCCTAATTCTGATGGGTCGGCTTGTCTCCTGGTTTGGGAAAGGACTCCGAGGGCCTTTAAGGGATGCGATTGTAGCCCAGGCCATACACCCTGAAACTCGTGGCCGGGCTTTTGGTTTTCATCGTGCCATGGACACCGTGGGGGCAGTGGTGGGGCCGCTGCTGGGAGTGGCGCTGTTGGGGTGGGCGCAAAAACTCGATGGAATGGATCCTTCCGGCCCTTTTCGCATTGTGTTCTGGTTGACGCTGATCCCCGGTGGCCTTGCGGTGCTGGCTTTTTTAACATTGGTCAGAGATCCTGAGCATACGCCAAATCCGGCCCTTAAATTTTTCGCGGCGTTGCGTGACCTGCCATCCAGTTTCAAACGCTATTTACAGGCTGTAGGGTTGTTTGGCTGCGGCGATTTTTCCCACACATTGTTGATTCTGGCGGCGACCCAACTGCTGACCCCTGCTATGGGGATCGTCCAGGCCGCGCAAATGGCCGGTCTTTTCTATGTGCTGCGCAATTTGGTACAGGTGGGCACATCCTATCCTATCGGTGTGTTGGCAGACCGTTTTGGTTCAATGCCAATATTGATCTTTGGCTATGCCTTGGGAGCACTAACCGCGATCCTGACATCGCTTGCGTTTTTTTTCGGCTCCGGCAGTATGGTGCTCCTGGCAGGCATCTTTTGTGTGGCGGGGCTGTATATTGCCGTCCAGGAAGCTCTTGAGGCATCAGCCACGGCCGATCTGGTGCAACCAAACCAGTTGGGAATGAGTTATGGCGCCCTGGGTACGGTCAACGGCAGCGCCAAGTTTGTATCCAGCACAATGGTTGGAGTTCTATGGTCAGCCGTTTCACCGGTGGTGGGGTTTGGACTGGCATCTCTGCTCATGGCCGTGGGTACACTTCTTCTTTTGCGGCAACGAAGGTATTAAAATTCATTTTCAAAATGCGCTTTTTGACCTTGCTAACCGGCATACATTTCTTGAACTGCAAAAATGGCTCAAGGGTTTACCTTAAAATGTGTATCCGGTTGAGCTGATCTTGAGGCAGCTCCGGCGAGTTCTTTCCTTACCGATTCGAGGTTTGAAATGCGCTTGGAAATTTGCGACAATTCCTCTTCAATATTGCCGGAATTTGATTGCCGCCGTTCTTGGGCCACATCCATGGCCCCTTTGGTGGCAGCCACGGTTTGTCCGAGGCGCTCTTTGATCCGTGAGGCAAAACGGGCAAAGGAGATATTAATGTTCTGAATGGTGCTCCAGCGGATATTTTCCACATTGCGCCGCGCCAGATCATCCCGCCGCTGATCTATGGATTTGAGGATGGGCAGCGGGTCGGCACTCCAGGTGTTAAGCACCCAATAGGGCTTTCTTTTAATTTCCAGGGGTTCATCATGGACCAAGGGGCTGTAGGGCACCTGAAACAAGTCGGCAGCACTCCTGCGCAAGGTTTCAACCAGTTGGTCGAGCCGTTGTCCATGAGGTGTTAGGCACTCCAGCAGATGCTCCCGAACCTGCTCATTGAGTGTTGCCTGCTGTTGACCGAAATACTCCGGTATGGCATCGGTCCAGGCTTGCTGAATCCCGGACTTGTGAGATTTGTCGAAGCGATGCACTCCGGGCCCCTGGCTCATCATCTCTTTTAAAAAGATTTCAGCTTCCCGCCGCATCTCTTTGGACTCTTCTTCGATGAAAGCCAGTATCCGCTTTTTATCGCCTTCCAGCACATCAAGGATCAGACGACCTTCGCGGGAGGCTTGCCTCATGCTTTGCTCGAACAGGACGATTTTCTCTCCCAGGACCTCCTGAGGTAACTGCAGCGCCCGTAATGCAATTCCGGCATCCATCAATATGGCATCGGCTGCATCCCCTGCACGCCCGGCAACTGCATCTATCAAGGCGCTCATCTTTTCTTTGGCCAGAAAATCTTTTAGAAAGGTTTCCAGCTTTGCCATGCCGCTTGCAACCCATTCAGAAGCATCCATCGCTGTCCTGGCGTGAAGCCCATTGCGTGCGGATACGCAAAAAACGGTCGGGTCACCATCCCATCCGGCGGTATCCTTGAGCACCCGCTTGTAGAAAATGAGTGCCTCGTTCAACTCCTGGTCGTCCAGGTAATCTATCTTGTTCATAACAAAAAACAGACGCGGCACCTGCTCCCTGACCTGGCATAGAAATGTGAGTTCAGCCTCCGTGATGGGCGGATCAGCGGAAATTAAAAAAAGTGCCGCATCACACTGTTGCAGAAAATTGAGTGTTGCCATTGTGTTGTGCCGATAGGTGGAGCCGATGCCCGGTGTGTCGATCAAAACAACTCCGGATGCAAGCAACGGTGCCGGAAGACTCACCTGCACTTCGGCCACGCCCAGATGGTTTTCCGGATTGTTGGTTTCCGTGACAAAGCCTGACAAATAGCGGTTGAGCTCACTATCGGAAGTCCCGGCAAATTCGTCATGGCTGCGGCCATCCTGGTATTGCACCACTATTTTATGCGACTCGCCATACTGAATGAATGTCGGTACGGCGGTCAGGGGAACAATGCCCATGGGCAGAATGGACTCACCGACCAGGGCATTGAGCAGCGTACTCTTGCCGCGCTTGAACTGCCCAAGAACAGCCAGATGCAGCCGCCCCTCCGTCAAGCGCTGTTTCAGATCCGCCAACTGACGCCGGTAATGATCGAACTGAAGCCCGAACCCTGCTGCCGCTTCACCGGCTTTTTCAAGCAAGTTGGCCAGCGGCAAGTAATCTTTAGGTGCCATAACTGCAAATGGTATCATGCCGTCCCGCATCGTTTCCTCCAGATGTCGCCTCTATTTTATCTTCAAATTTTCAAAGCCCGTGCGGAGCAGCGAACCCCGACTGATAATGCCCATGAATTGACCGGTTGGGCCCGCCACAGGAATTCTGTTTTCGCAATGGGCGGATAATGCTTTTTCAAACTGCTTCTTGGTAAGCTCCAGCAAAGGCATTACGCACGGTTCATTTTAATAGCAAAAGGCTGCATTGCAATGAAGAAAATTTTAAAAAGGGTCTCCTTGCTTTGTCCAAAACCCCTTTTACATAGCACATGGGCAGTAAAAAGCACGCAGCTGTTGCCAAGGAAAGCCTCTACCCAACTTCCTGACAGTAAAACCTGTTACTGATGAAAATTCTTCCCTGGATAAACTCTCAGAATCCGAATAACTGCCTTATTTTATTTCTTTTGTGCCAGATAAGGTCTCAAGGGCAAAATAACTCGACCTTTGCTCCAAAAAACCCCACCAAAATTGCATACTCGCATAAAACCTACTGATATTCATTGACAAATTTCCAATATCCGCATATTCTTGGTCAAATTGCCGTTCCAGCACAAGCAGCTTCATTAAGAAAAGTTTTTAGGCCGATTGCCTTCAAAAATCTTGCCCAAGGGGGGATGCCATGCCTGAAAGACTTAAAATTGCCATAAACACCGGCGGCGGTGATGCACCGGGCCTTAACGCCGTCATCGAGGCTGTTGTGATGAGCGCCCAGAACCGTAACTGGGATGTTTACGGCATAAGGCAGGGCTACCAGGGGCTTCTCAACACGGAGGAAATTGTCCGGCTCACCCCTGAAAAGGTGCGGGGCATTTCATCATTGGGCGGCACCATGCTTGGCACAACCAACAAGGGCAACCCCTTTAAAATGGCTGTGGAAAATTCTTCCGGTGAAATGGAGTACCGGGATATTTCCGACAAGGTGGTAAAGAACTTCAACCGGCTTGGGTTTGACTGCCTTGTTGCCGTTGGGGGGGATGGAAGCCTTGAGATTGCCTACAATTTTTTCAAGAAGGGGATTCCAGTTATCGGCGTGCCCAAGACAATAGATAACGACCTGGGCGGCACGGTGATAACCTTCGGGTTTGACACAGCGGTTTCCATTGCCACCGAAGCCATTGACAGGCTGCATTCAACCGCAAAATCCCATGACAGGGTGATGGTTGTGGAGGTCATGGGCCGTCATGCAGGCTGGATAGCATTGAATTCGGGCATATCGGGCGGGGCAAGCGTAATCCTGATTCCTGAAATACCTTTTGATATTGACAAGGTATGCGCCCACATCATGGACAACGAGCTAAAGGGCCAGCGCTACGCCATTGTGGTTGTGGCCGAAGGCGCTTCTCCAGCGGGCGGCTCAATAGTTCACAGGGGCGCGGGCGAGGCTGGCAGACAGGATGTGCTTCTGGGCGGCATAGCCGCAACTGTGGCTGAAATGATAAGGGATAAAACCGGCAAGGACACGCGGTTTCTGGTGCTTGGCCATCTCCAGCGGGGCGGCTCGCCCACAACCTTTGACCGGCTGCTTTCTTTGCGCTTCGGGGCTGCTGCTGTCCGCATGATAGAGCAAAAACAGTTCGGCAAAATGGTGGCCCTTGATCCGCCAAATATCAAGGCTGTGCCCCTTGAGGATGTCATCGGCAGCATAAAGCGCGTTTCCCTTTCTTCAGACACCGTGCAGACAGCCAGGGACCTTGGAATCAGTTTCGGGGACTGATTTAAGGCTTCATTTGCAATGGAGCCTTAAAAGACAAGCCGTTTTGTGTGCAGGCCGGGCAAAGAAGGTTTTGGGAAGGCCCGGTCATGCCACTGGAACAATGAAAGGAGCGCATAATGCAGACCGCAGTTATCTATATGACGGCAGGCAGCATTGAGGAGGCCCGGAAAATTGCAGATGAGCTTATAGGTAAGCGCCTTTGCGCCTGTGTGAACATTTTTCCGCAAATTGAATCAGTATACTACTGGAACAACGCAGTGCAGAGGAACAATGAAATAGCCTTTATCGCCAAGACCCGCCAGTCCCTTGTGCCCCAGGTGATTGAGGAGGTGAAACGGCTCCACAGCTATGAAGTGCCCTGCGTGGTGAGCCTGCCCATTGAAAGAGGCAACCCTCACTTTATCCAGTGGATTCTTGATGAAACCGCTGATTGCAAGCTCTGAAGCAAAGGGCTTTTGGAAAACCTCCGCCTTTTGAAGGAGAAACTATTGTCATGGAGATAATTCCCGAAAAAAGAAGCTTTCCCGTCAGGGGTGCAGAACTTGCAGGACGCCTTTACATGCCCAGGAATGCCGAAAAGCCGCCTGTTATTGTAATGGCCCACGGCTTTGGCGCGGAAATGGCCTTTGGCCTGGAGGCCTTTGCCCTGCGTTTTGTTAAGGAAGGCATTGCGGTTTTTGCTTTTGACTACCGCAACTTTGGCGAGAGCCCGGGCGAGCCGCGCAACCTTGTGCATCCCATGCGGCACCTTGAGGACTGGGCCGGCGCCCTTGCCTTTGTGAGAAGCCTTGACAGCGTTGATTCCTCGCGCATCGGCCTGTGGGGCACCTCGTTTTCTGGAGGCCATGTGATTGTTACAGCCGCAAGGGACAGAAAGGTGAAGGCGGTTTCCAGCCAGATTCCCTTTGTGGACGGAATGGATGCAGCGGCAAACCTTGGGCCTGCCTTTGTCTTAAAAGCAACGGCGGCAGGCTTGAAGGATGTGGCAGGCTCGATTTTTGGCCGGCCCTTCTTTGTGCCCATTGTGGGGGCTCCCGGCCAGGTGGCCCCCATCAACCAGCCGGGCAACCTTGAAAGCTATCTGGATCTGGTGCCTGAAAACCGCCGGGGTGTCTGGCAAAACCGCTGCCCTGCGCGGATTCTTCTTCTTGCGCCCCTTTACCGGCCAATCCGCTACGCACACCTGGTGCGCTGCCCGGCGCTGGTGACAATCGCCGACAGAGACAACCTGGTAAGCCCTGCAACCGCGGCCCTGGCTGCCTCCAAAATGCCTGATGCAACCGTTTTCCATGTGGATGCAGACCACTTTGAGCCATACAAGGAACCGGCTTTCTCAAAGGTGGCAGACAGACAGGCGGAGTTTTTCAAGGAAACCCTAAAACCGTAGAAATGAAAAAATGCCGGACTCAAAAAGCTAATGGCGGGAGGGTTTTCGCCCCCCGCCATTACCCAGAAAGAAGCCTTTCAAAAGGCTTGACAGCCCCAGACCCTACTCTCCATTAAATTCCGCCTTTCTTTTTTCCACAAAGGCGCTCATGCCCTCGTAGCGGTCTTTTGTGGCAAAGGTCACAACCATTGCTTCGCGCTCGAATGCAAGGCCTGCCTCCATTGTGGTGTCGCCTGCCATTTTTACTGCGGTCTTGGCCCGCGCCACGGCAATGGGCCCCTGCTTGGCAATGGATGCGGCAATTTTAAGGGTTTCCTCCATCAGGCTTTCCGGCGCATAAACATGGTTCACAAGGCCTATGCGAAGAGCCTCTGCCGCATCTATCATTGCGCCAGTGAAAATAAGCTCGCTTGCCATGCCCCGGCCCAAAAAGCGCGGCGCACGCTGGGTTCCGCCAAATCCTGGGAAAATGCCCAGGCCCACTTCCGGAAAACCAAACTTTGCCTTTGAGGAGGCCACCCGAAAATCGCAGGCCAAAGCAAGCTCGCAGCCTCCGCCCAAGGCAAAGCCGTTGATGGCGGCAATGACAGGCTTTTCAAGAGTATCCAGCACATAAAGGGCATTCTGGCCTGCTGCCACAAATCGCCGGAAGGAAATCATATCCATGTCCTTCATTTCCTTGATGTCCGCGCCTGCAACAAAGGCCTTGCCCTCGCCGGTCAGCACAATCACCCTTACGCGTTCGTCAGCCCCCAGGGCGCGGGCAGCATCGGCAAGCTCGGCAAGCACCTGGGAATTCAAGGCGTTCATGGCCTGGGGCCTGTTGACTGTGATGGTGGCAATAAAATCGCTTACTGAAACTTTAAGATTTTCGTAATCCGCCATTTTTTTCTCCTTAAAGGGGGCTGCGCCAAAACACGGCATCCCCAGGTTAAAATAACGCGCCAGAAATCAAGGAACCTGCCCGAAAGTTACACTGCCGGACAGGCAAAATCAAGGCAGGGAAAGGCGAAACGCCCTATCCTGCCAAACGGAGTTTTAAAGTTACAAAACCTCCTGCCAAAACAGGTTGATACAAGGGGAAAATTCCTGTATTTTAAGTATATCCTGATAACCGGCAGGCAGTTTTTGTTTTGCCCGGAGCCACAAGCCAAAGAAGCCTCCTGGGCTGCCGGACATTCCGCCTCATAATCCATGCCTTTTTTAAAGGAGCGCCAATGTTCGCCCGCCTTTTTCCGCGCATCGCCGCCTTTACAGCCCTTTGCCTTGGGGCCTGCCTGTTGCTTGCCGGCCCTGCCCTTGCATCAAGGGTCTGGAAAATGGCCACCCTGGCCCCCAAGGAAATGGGCTGGTCCCGCCAGGTGAGGGAGCTTATCTTTCCCTGGGTTGAGGACGCCACGGGCGGCAATCTCAAATGGAAGGTTTACTGGGGCGGGGTTATGGGCAATGACGAGGACTACATCAAAAAGCTGCGAATAGGCCAATTGGACGGGGCAGGCCTTTCCGCAGCCGGAGCCAATATGGCCTGCCCGGAGATGAGTGTTCTTGGCCTTCCTTTTCTTTTTGAAAGCTATGGGGAGGTGGACCATATTAGGGACCTCTTTTTTGATGCCTTTGATCATTATTTTCAGAATCAGGGTTTCAAGCTGCTGTTGTGGGTGGACCAGGGTTTTGACGAGACATATTCCGCCCGGCGGCCCCTGCAAACCCTTGAGGATTTCAGGCGGGCCCGATTTCAAACCTGGTACGGACCAATGGAAACAGCGACCCTCAAGGCTTTGGGTGTATCGCCCATTTCCATGAATGTCATGGAAGGCCATTCCGGCTACAAGACCGGGGTCATTGACGCAAGTTTCGCCCCTGCCCTTTACATGGTGGGCAGCCAGCTTTACACGGTTTTGAAATTTGTGAACCCCATGAAGATTCGCTATTCGCCCGGCGTGATTGTACTCAACCTGAAAAACTGGGAAACCCTGCCCCAGCCCTGGCAGGCCAACATCACCGCTGACCGCGATGAGGTGACCCGGCCCTTTCTGGAATCAAACCGCAGGGACAACCAGAGAAGCCTTGAAGCCATGCTGGTTTACGGCCTGAAACTTTCGGAGTCATCCCCTGCTGACCTGGCCGGGTTTGCCAGCCTGACCCGGCCCATTTACGGCCAGTTTGCAGGGGTGCTTTACCCAAGGGAGCTTCTGGAGAAAATCCAGGCAGAAATTGAAGCCTTCCGCACCGAAAAGGCTGGGGGGACCACCGCCGGAGCCGCGCAATGAGACAGTTATTGTCAGGCTTTGATTATTCTTCAGGGCAGGTGGTTGTTTGTGGCAGGCCCCTGCTCTGCTGTTGCTTTGCCTTTGACAAAATGCTTCAGCCAAAAGACAAGGCCTGAAAACCTTTTCCTTTTCTGCAGAGGCCTGAAAAGCAGGGCCGCGCCGTGAATGTGGCTGCTCTGGCAGATGGGCAGAAGAAAAAGGTTGTTCTTTCGGGCATACCTGTCAACAGCATGAACCACGCCGTCATAGCAGGAGTCCCCTTCCCGATAATCGTGGCAAAAGATGTATCCGCCGGGCTTCAGTCGTTTTCCGATAAGTTCCAGTTCCGAATAAACAGCCTCATAGCTGTGCTCGGAATCCAAAATGGCAAAATCAACGGGTTGGGCGCAGGTCTGTAAAAAGTTGGCAAGGGATTCCGGCAGCCTTCCGGCAACAAACTCCACATTCATACAATCCGCGCAGATTTCGCTCTCCTTGATCCTGTCAACCACCTCCGGCAGGTCAAAGGACACGATGCGGCACTTTTTCAGGCCGTTGGCCCTTGCAAAACCATCCAGAAACTTTGCCGTGTGGCCCTTAAATGCCCCTGTCTCAATTATGAGCCGCGGCTCAAGGCTTTTAACGACAAGGCCGATAAGAGCCCGCTCAAGATAGCCTATGGAGCCCTTTTCAAAATACATGGGAGGGAGTGCAAGAACCTCGCTGCCGTCTCGGATCGCCGTTTCCATACAGGCCTCTTGAGCTGAAGAAAACCGGCTGCTGATGCAGATTGCTCTTTAAGAATTGAATTGTTGATGAATAATTATTTTTACCTGAAAGGGTTTTGTTTCGCAATTCTTTTTTTGGCACTCTTTTTCGGGCACCTGTGAGCTTTAGGATAACCCTGCCATCCACTCCGACAGAGTGCAGTTAATGGCAAAAAAGACGGGCCGGTTCCCGCTGTGTGTTGCGGAAAACCGGCCCGATGTTGTGTAAAGGAAATCCGGCTTTTTCCGGGCCTGGGTTTTCAAGCCCCATTTTCAAGGCCCTATTTTCAGGGCTTCTTTCTCAAACCCGGTTTTTCGATTCCTTTTCTTCGATACTGCCTTTTCAAGCTTTTTCAAGGCCCGCCTTTTCAATCAGGGCCTTAAAATCCGCTTAAATGTCGTAGTATAGGAAAAACTCGTAAGGATGGGGGCGCAGGCGCACCGGGTCCACCTCGTTCTTGCGCTTGTAGGACAGCCACATTTCAATGGCGTCCTGGGTGAAGACATCTCCCCTGAGCAGAAATTCGTGATCCTTTTCCAGCGCGTCCAAAGCCTCGTTCAATGAACCGGGGGCGGACGGGATGTCCTTCAATTCCTCCGGGCTCATGGCGTAAATGTCCTTGTCCAGCGGGTCGCCCGGGTGCATTTTGTTCTGGATTCCGTCCAGCACTGCCATGAGCATGGCCGAAAATGCAAGGTAGCCGTTGCAGGAGGGGTCCGGCGTCCGGAACTCGATGCGCTTTGCCTTGGGGGATGCCGAGTACATGGGAATGCGCAGGGCCGCGCTGCGGTTTCTTGAGCTGTAGGCAAGGTTAACAGGGGCCTCGAAACCGGGCACAAGGCGCTTGTAGCTGTTGGTGGTGGGGTTTGTGAAGGCGCACAGGGCTCCGCAGTGCTTTAAAATGCCGCCCATTGCGTAAAGGGCCATTTCCGAGACACCCGCGTACTTGTCGCCAGCGAACAGCGGCTTGCCGTCCTTCCAGATGCTGATGTGGGAATGCATGCCCGATCCGTTGTCCTCAAAAAGGGGCTTGGGCATGAAGGTCACGGTCTTCTTGTGGCGATAGGCCACATTTTTAAGGACATACTTGAACCACATGAGCTGATCGCCCATCTGAACCAGGGGGGCAAAGCGCATGTCTATTTCGCTCTGGCCGGCCGTGGCCACCTCGTGGTGCTGGGCTTCAACCGCAATGCCGAGGCTTTCAAGGGTGAGCATCATCTCCGTGCGGATGTCCTGGAGCTTGTCCATGGGCGGAACAGGGAAGTAGGCCTGCTTGTGGCGGGGCTTGTAGCCCAGGTTGGGGGCTTCATCCCTGCCCGAATTCCAGATGCCTTCCTCTGAATCCAGCGAGTAGAAGGCGCCGTTGCTCTTGGACTCGAAGCGCACATCATCAAAGATGAAAAACTCGGCCTCCGGCCCGAAATAGGCGGTATCGCCGATGCCCGTGCTGTTAAGATAGGCCTGGGCCTTTTTGGCGATGTTGCGCGGGTCGCGGCTGTAGTTCTCCAGGGTCACGGGGTCTTTGATGTCGCCGATGAGCACCAGGGTCGGCACCTCGAAGAAGGGGTCCATCTTTGCTGTTGAAGGATCAGGGACCACCAGCATATCGCTGGCGTTGATGGGCTGCCAGCCCCGGATGGAAGAGCCGTCAAAGCCAAAACCGTTTTCAAACGAGTCCTCGTCAAGCTGGGCCATGGGAACCGTGAAATGCTGCCAAAGACCCGGATAGTCCAGAAAACGGATGTCCACGGCCTTTGCACCCTTTTCCTTTGCAAACTGCAAAACCTGTTTTGCATTCATACTGTTTTCTCCTTGTATGGGCGCACCCCTTACGGAGTGCGCCCTTTTTGGGTTTGTGCGGCAAATTTCCTGTTTTTCAAAGCGCCAAAGCGTCTTTGGGTTCAATGGATAAGGCAGCCGTCAGATGGCGTCCGTGCCACGCTCGCCGGTCCGCACGCGGATGACCTGCTCGACAGGCGTCACAAATATCTTGCCGTCCCCTATTCTGCCGGTGTTGGCCGCCTTGACGATGAGTTCCACCACAGCATCCACCTGGGCGTCATCCAGGATTATCTCCATCTTCACCTTGGGCACAAAGTCCACCACATATTCAGCTCCCCGGTAGATCTCCTTGTGGCCCTTCTGGCGGCCATAGCCTTTCACTTCGGAAATGGTCATTCCCGTGATGCCCATCTCATTTAAGGCCTGCTTCACATCGTCCAATTTGAACGGCTTGATGATGGCTTCAACCTTTTTCATTACCAGCCTCCTGTTCTTTGCCTTTTGGTGTATCCGGCCCTGGGCGGAAAGCCCGGGTTACCAGGTGTAGCCCACCTCGCTGTGCTGGGAGATATCCAGTCCCTGATTTTCCTCTTCAGGAGTAACCTTGAGCCCCACCGTGACATCAATGACCTTGAGTATGGCCGCTGTCACTACAAAGGAGAACACTATGGTCACAACCGCGCCGAGGGCCTGTATGCCGAACTGGGCCGGGTTTCCGTAGAAGAGACCATCCACCCCGCCTATGGCTGCCGTGGCGAAAAGCCCGGTGGCCAGCGCACCCCAGAGTCCGCCTATTCCGTGAATGCCCACAACATCCAGGGCATCGTCATATCCCAGCCTGCTTTTGGCAACAACCGCAAAGTAGCAGATTATTCCTGCGCCAATGCCTATTATCAGAGCGCCCATAGGCCCCACAAAACCTGCCGCCGGGGTGATACCCACAAGGCCCGCCACAGCTCCGGACGCCGCACCCAGAGTGGTGGGTTTGCCCTGGTAAAACGCCTCGCCGATTATCCAGGCCACCGCTCCTGCCCCTGCTGCGATCTGCGTGACAAAAAGGGCCATTGCCGCCGATTCATTTGCCGCAAGCGCGCTGCCCGCGTTGAACCCGAACCAGCCGAACCACAGTATGCCCGCTCCAAGCACCGTCATGGGCACATTGTGGGGCGCAATGGCGTTGGTGCCGTAGCCAAGGCGCTTGCCCAGGAAAAGGGCGCAGGCCAGAGCCGCCACGCCGCTGTTTATGTGAATGACCGTACCACCTGCAAAGTCCAGCGCTCCCATTTCGCCAAGCCAGCCGCCGCCCCACACCCAGTGGCAGACCGGAAAGTAAACCAGCGTTGTCCAGGCCACGGTGAAGATGAGATAGGCTTTGAACTTCATGCGCTCGGCAAAGGCCCCGGTGATTAGCGCGGGGGTGATTATGGCGAACATGAGCTGAAAGGCCGCAAACAGTATATGCGGAATGGTTTCCGAATAAGGCCCTGCCTCCAAGCCCACGCCTGAAAGTCCCAGGTAGTTGAGGCCTCCGACAAAACCGCCCACATCCGTACCGAAAGCCATTGAGTAGCCGTAAATCACCCACAGAATCGAGATGACGCCAAGGCTGATGAAGCTGTGCATGATTGTGCCCAGTACATTCTTTTTCCGCACCAGGCCTCCGTAAAAGAGCGCCAGCCCGGGGGTCATGAACATGACAAGGGCCGTTGCCGTCAGCATCCAGGCTATGTCTCCGCTGTTCATTGTAATCTCCATCATAAGTCAGTTTAAGGTTTGTTGGTTTTTTAGCCGCCCTGCCGCTAGCCCGGGTCTTTGCCGGCAAGCACGGCTTCCAGTTTTTCAATGATGTCCGCAACCTCGTCAGGCGCGTCCACCTTCTGGCCGTCAAAATCGCGCACATAGAACACATCCACAATCTGGTCCGCGTTCGTGGCGATCTGCGCCACCCACACGTCCAGGCGGCACTGATAAAGAGCATGGGTTATCTGATACAAAAGGCCCATGCGGTCATAAGCAAAAACCTCCACTATGGTGAAAAAGCTCGAAGTCTCGTTGTCCACCCGCACCCATTCGGTTTTCATGGCTGTGCGGGCCTTCTTTGCCTTGCTTTCCGCCAGCTTGTTTTTCAGGGCCTTTTCCAGGCAAAGGGCTCCGGAAAGAGCGTCCTGAAGGTCCTTTTCCGCCTTTTCCCATGTTTCGTCCTCGAAAATGGGGTCTAAAGGGCGGCTCACGGAAAAAATGTCCAGGGCCGTGGCGTTGCGCCATGTGTAAATCCTGGCGTTGTGAACGCTGAGGTTGTGCAGGGTGAACACCCCGGCGATTTTGGAGAAAAGGCCGGGCCTGTCCTTGGCACACACCGTGACGGTCCTCAAATCCGGGTTGCTGCCTGGCATCACCTCCAAAACCGCATCCCTGCCACCCAGACGGTGGTAAATCGCTGCATGGGCCACCATGTCCGGCGCCTCAACCCCGTTCAGGTACCTGGGGCTCATCACAGGAAAAAGCACCCGCAGAAGAACCCGATCCGCCTCGGAAGCCGCAAGCTCCAGAGCGCCTTCCTTCTTGCGCTCCACAGAGGCCATTGTCCGCCTGGAAGCCAGATCGCCCTTTTCCATGACCTGGCTCACCTTGAAAAAGAGCTCCCGCAGCAAAAGGGCTGTCCACTCGTTCCAGGCCTTGCTGCCTGTGGCCATGGAATCTGCAACCGTTAGCAGGTAAAGCATTTTGAGCCGATTTACAGAACCCACCTTCCGGGCGCAGGCAAGGGATGTCTCCTCGTCATTCAAGTCCCGGCGGGTGGCTGTTTTTATAAGGAGCAGGTGATTCTCCACCAGAAACTCCACAAGCTCCACATTGGCCGGGGAATAGCCCATCCTCTCCAGCACTCTGGCCGCCATGCGCGCTCCCGCAACCGAGTGGTCGGGAGCCATGAGGCTCTTGCCCACATCGTGCAGAAGCCCGGCCCACAGGAGCATTTTTTTGGGCGAAACCTCTGCATAAAGCCGGGCCTCCAGAACATCGCCAGCACCGTATTCCGCTGAAAACTCCTTCAGATGCCGCACTGTTTCCAGGGAATGCCTGTCCACAGGGTGCACATGGTACTGGGTGTACTGGATGCGGTGAACAATGCCGCCAAGCTCCGGCACAAGGGCAGCCAGAAAACCAGTGTGGAGCATCTCTTCGAGCACATTGACCCTGCTGTCCGCGCTTTTGAGCACAAACTCGAAGGCGCTCACCACCTTCTCATCACTGCGGAAGGCGTCATCCACAAGGTGCGAAAACTCCCGCACAAGCCGCCTTGCCTCCACGGAAAGGGGCGCTCCGGCCTTGGCGCTGTGCCAGAAAAGGCGCATGAGAATGCCCGGATCTTCAACAATGTGGCGCGGCGAGCTTATGGAAACCGTATCACGCACAAGCTCTATGCCGGGCTCAAGAATACGGGGTGTTACAGGGCGTTCCTTTGCCTTTCCTTTTTCCGAGAGGGACAAAAACAGGGTCTGCTGGAGAAGCTTCACAGCCTGCATATGGCTCTGGAGAGCGCCCAGAAATCTCTCGATCCCTTCCAGATTGCCAATGCCGCCCATGTCCAGGGCCCTGGCGATTGTCTTCTGATGCTCAAAGTAAAGCTGGTCGTTCCTTCGGCCCGAAAGGTGGTGCAGATGGTTTCTCACCCTTGCAATAAAGGTCACAGCCCGGAAAAGGTCTGAATATTCATTGTGGGTAAGATGCCCCATGTACTCCAAATCCCTTGGCTCGCGCAGGTCCCATAGAACCCGGCCCATCCACAGCATCACATTGTAATCCCGCAGCCCTCCCTGCCCGTCCTTTATGTTGGGCTCCAGAAGGCTGGTGGCGTCCCCGAAGCGCTCATGGCGGCCCTGGCTTGTATCCTTGAGCCATGCCAGATATTTTGCTCCCTGGCGGCGAATCACCTTGTCGGCAAAGGCCTCCCGCATATCTGTATAAAGGTGGGACGCCCCGCAAACAAATCGTGCATCCAGAAGGCTTGTGAGCACCTCAAAGTCCTGTTCCCCAAGGCGGATGCACTCCTTGATGGTCCGGGTGGCGTAGCCCACATCCAGGCCTGCGTCCCACAGGGGATAAACAATTTCCTGCACCAGGCTCAAAGTCTGTTCAGGGATCTTCTTTTCAAAGAGGAGCAGAAGATCCACATCCGAATGCACGCACTGCTCCCTGCGGCCGTATCCCCCAAGAGCCACAACTGCGTAGGGGTTCTTGTCCAGCCTCATGCTCGGCCCCACCCTGGAAAGGGCAAATGAGTCCCGAAAATACTCGTCAAGGGCCTGGGTGTAGGCTGCAAGAAAACCTGTCCCAATCTCTTTGAGCGCAGCCTCGATAACCTCAAAACGCCTTTTCTTGAGCGTCTCAATCGGACTGGCCAGGTTTATGTCCGGCATCTGGTGCATGGCAACCCTTCCTCAAATCGTCTGCCCAATACAAAGCAAAGCCTGTGCCAAAAGGCTTAATTATTTTTTATACAGTTATATCAGGATATTATTATGTTGGCTGAATTTTGGTCGGAAAAAATAAAAATACAAAAATGTATTTTTATGCTAATAAAGCTACAAAAATGTATTTTTGTTCAAATGTCGCTTAAAATCAAATGCAAAAAAACAAGGGGGAAACCGGCTTGAGAAGAGGGCGACCGGGCTGCCATAAAATGGATTATGCCGTTATTGAAGGCCCATTGGCTCAAAGACAAAATCCTGCGGGGTAAAAGCATGAAAAGCGTAATAACCACGAAAAACACAAGCACAAAGCCAAAAATTGAGGCCTGACAGCCAGGCCGGGATGCCTTGCCTCTTGTGCTGCAAGCACACTGGCAACAAGTTTTATTGTCGGGCTACGCAAATCCGGGACAAGAACAAGAGCCTTTTGGAAATGTCACAGGCCCGATTTGCTAGCCCAACCTGCGAATCTGGCAACTTGTTGCCAGTGCCACCCGGTCAACAATCCGTTTTTATTCTGGATACCCGCTTTTGCGGGTATGACGGCTTTTTTGCCGCTTATGTCTTTTTTTCTTGCTTTTCGTAGTGAAAAATTTCCTTTTCTCCCTCAACCACAAGCGCACGGGGCGGCTCCAGGGAAAGGAGAGCAAGGCGTGCGAACCGGACAAGGACGAGGTGTACTGCTTGTACATCGAGCTCCTTGTCCGGCGAAGCGCAACGCAGCTATCGTCTCCCTGGGGCTGCCCCTATTTATAACAAGGTGAAACGCTGTCAAACGGCGTGACAGCCAGATAATCGGCAATGGCCCTGTCGTAAGCCGCGGTGTGGGCAAAAGCCTTGCGGGCAAGGCGGTAGCGAGTCCTCAAGCTTGTGCAGCCGCTGTTTGCCGAAAGATCGCTGACAATGGTGGGATAATCGGCCGGGTCCACAACGCTTGCCACTCGCAGAAAGTTCTTGGCCGAGGCCCTTATCATGCAGGGGCCGCCTATGTCTATCTGGCCCCGCGCCTGCTCCGGGGTTGCTCCTGGCCGGCTTATGGTCTCGGAAAAGGGGTAGAGGTTGACCACAACCATGTCAATGGCAACCGCACCCGTGCGCTCCAGATCCTTCTGGTGAGCCTCATTGTAGGTTTCGGTGAGAAGCCCCAGATAAATCTTGAAATCCAGGGTCTTGACCAAGCCTCCCTGGGTTTCGGGCTGACCCGTGTAATCGGATACCTGGATTAGGGTATCCCTTGCACCTTCCCCCAGAATTTTGGCGATGTGGCCAAAAGTTCCGCCCGTGGAGAGGATCTTGACCCCCGGACAGGCTTTGCAAAGGGCAGGCACAAATTTCTCCAGACCGCTCTTGTCGGAAACGCTAATCAGAACATGGCGCACCGCAACCGGCCCATCCACCTTTTCCACCACATTGACAGACATTTTTGCCTCCTATTTATTGGGAAGAAAACAAATGCAGAACATTTGAGTTAAATGCAAAACCTCTTTTGTGCGGAGAACACTTTTTCGAGCTAAAGTTTCCCGCCTTAAAATGCCTTGCCGCTTTTTGTGGCCCAAATAAATTACAATTTTGTATTATTGGCCAAAAGGCGGCGTTTTTTAAGCCGCACTTATTTTTTGTCCAGAAACTCCGCAAACCAGGCGCTGGTCCTGTTCAAAAAAAGCTTCTGGTGGGCCGGGTTGTTCATGGGGTGGTCGCCCCCTTCAAGAATTATCAGTTTTTTCGGCTCAAAGGCAATCTCGTAAAGCTCCATTGCCTGGCTCACGGGCACAACTCTGTCTTCATTGCCGTGAAATATGAGAAGCGGGCCGGGGCTTATGCCTTCCCTGGGCAGAGACAGGGCTGTTATCTCCTCAAAAAAAGCCTGCGGCAAACGGGCTGCATCCCCCGAGGCACGAAGGGCGCTGACAAGGACTTCCCCCCGTATCGGCGCGGCATACACAGCCAGGGCGTCCACAGGGTTTTCAAGGGCGTGCAAAAGGGCGATTGCCCCGCCGAGGCTGCTGCCGAAAAGGCCAAGCCCAGGCCCGAAAAGGTCCATCCCCCGCAAATATGTCAGGGCGGCCGTCAGATCCCGAATCCGGCCCGAAAGGGTTGTGTCCTTTTCAAAATCCCCCTGGGAGTCTCCGCAGCCCCTGTGATCAAAGCAAAAATAGGCCAAGCCCTTTTGGGGCAGTATATTGCCAAGAGCCTGCTGCTTGGGGGAGGAGCGATCCGCAAAAAGCCCGTGGCAGCCAGCCACAAGGTTTGGCCTGCTGTTTGAGGGCATCCACAAGGTTCCCGCAAGGGTAAGGCCGTCAACTTCAAAATTTATTGTCTGCGCTTGCATCCTCTGGCTCCAGGGGTTAAGGCTTCCTCTTGAATTTGTGCTATGCTTCCATTGAGGATATATCAGAAAACAGAGCCCAAACCAAACAGGCACCCGTAAGATGAGCGTAAAGCGCGGTCAGGAAATTGAGCTGTTCATTGAAAAGAGCGCACTTGGGGCAATGGGCCTTTGCCGCATGGACGGCATGGCCGTTTTTGTTGAGGGCGCAATCCCCGGCGACAAGGTGCTGGCCCGCATTGCCCGCAAAAAGAAAAGCTGGGCCCTTGGCCGGGTGCTTGAGATAATCTCCCCCTCGGCGGACAGGGTGGAAGCCCCCTGCCCTTTTTCCGGCTATTGCGGCGGCTGCAAATGGCAGTTTCTGAACTATGAAAGGCAGATTCAATACAAGCGCGAGCATGTGACGGAATCCCTTGCCCACATTGCCGGGATTGCCGATGTTTTGGTTCTGCCCACCCTTGCCTCGCCGCGGATTTACGGCTACCGCAACAAAATGGAGTTTTCCTGCTCGGACAGGCGATGGCTTCTGCCAAGCGAAATGGGTCTGCCTGCCGCAGATGGCAACTTTGCCTGCGGACTTCATGTTCCCGGCACATTCGACAAGGTTCTGGACATTGACGCCTGCCTGCTTCAGCCAGAACCGGGCAACAGCCTTCTGGCCTACATAAAGACGCTCATGCGCCAATCGGATCTACCTGCCTACGGGCTTAAAAGCCACCAGGGTTTCTGGCGGTTTGTTGTCCTGCGCCGCTCCCATGCCCTTGGCCAGTGGATGGTCAACCTTGTCTCGTCATGGGATGAGACGGAAAAGCTTGCCGTAATCGCAAAGAAAATTCAGGAGCGTTTTCCTGAAGTTGTTTCCGTGGTGAACAACATAACAGACCGAAAATCCGCCGTGGCCGTGGGAGACAGGGAGGTGCTGCTTTCGGGAAGGGATTTTATTTCCGAGCGCATGGGGCCTTTTACATTTTCAATTTCCGCAAACTCATTTTTTCAGACCAACACCCTTGGGGCGGAAAACCTCTACAATGTGGTGAGGGATTTTGCAGGGCTTTGCGGCAATGAGCTTGTTCTGGATCTTTACTGCGGAACAGGAACAATAGCCCTTTGGCTGGCAGACCAGGCAAAAAGCGTTGTTGGCATTGAAATAAACCCCTTTGCTGTGGCGGATGCCCAAAAAAACGCCGAAGATGCGGGGGTGGAAAACTGCCGGTTCATAACCGGCGACATTCCCCAGGCCCAGGAACTTAAAGAAAAGCCGGATCTGATTGTTACCGACCCACCCAGAACGGGAATGCAGGAAAACGCCCTGACCTGGCTCGCCCAATCAGGTGTAAGGCGGATAATCTATGTTTCCTGCAACCCGGCCACCCTTTCCAGAGATTTGGCCCTGCTTGCGCCCCAATACAGCCCAGTCAAGGTTCAGCCGGTGGATATGTTTCCCCACACCCCGCACATTGAAGCTGTTGCCCTGCTGGAAAAAATATGATTCCGGAAAAAGCTGTCTTGCGGGGACAGGCGCAGGCAAAATGTTGGGAAAACCTTGCGCGTTAAAGCAAGAACCACCCAACATACGCCAAGCGTACAGGGCGGTTCCAGGTAAAGGATAGCAAGGCTCGCTTTGCGAAAGGGAGGGAGCATACTGTTGTGTATGTGACCGACCTTTGAGCGAGGCTCAACGCAGCTATCGTTTTCCTGGGACCGCCCTGCCTGGGAGCACCTTACTTTAGATATATCTTCTGGCCAACAGCAATGTTGTTGGATGTAAGCTTGTTGATGCGCTTCAGCTCATCAACGGAAACCTTATGCTGAACGCTTATGCGGTAAAGGGTTTCACCCGGCTTGACTTCATGAAAGGGTCTTTCTCCGGCAGGAGCCGGAGCTGCTGCCGCAGCAGGTGCTGCTGTTGGGGCCGGAGCGCTTGCAGCAGGCGCAGGCGCCTTGGACGCAGTGGTATCCACCTTTTTGGCAAGTGCATCCACGGTTTGGGTGGTTTTGTCCAGATTGGCCGCCAGAATCCGCGCCTGGTCCGTAAGGGTTTCCCCCTGCCGGGTGAGGCGGCCAAGCTTTTCATCCATCTGGGCAAGGGCGCCCATGCGGGTCTCAAGCTGGGCAAGCCGGGCTTCCAGGCTTTCGATCCTGGCAGTAACGCCTGAAAGGTCCGCCGGAACAACCTCATTGCCGCCCTTGCCGAAAACAAAAAAAGCCACCACTATCACCAGGGCCAAAAGCCCGCCGCCAATCCAGAGCATCATGGTTTTCTGGCCGGGATCATCCACGAATGCCTCCTCGCCTTCCCAGGCATCCTGGGCCTGGCTGTCATCCGGCTGGCCTGCCACAAAATCGGGACGCCTATCCTGACTGTCCATGAGCCTCCTTTTTTAAACCTGTCGTGTTTTTCTGCAAAAATGAGGAAGTTAAAAAGACGCTGAAAGATGCACTCTGCCGGGGAAACCCTGGCAGGAGTTTTGCGTTTCCGGATTTTAAAGCCAAGTTTAACCCAAGTCCCAATACTTTGCAAGATGACGGAAAGGCAAAAGGCAGTCCGGCCCGCCACTTTTTATGCAGGCCTATTCCAGCTCCTGAAAAAAGCGGCCCTTGTGTTTGCAACGGTAATAGGTGAGGTCCGCCCACTGCTCAAGGCTTTGGGGCGGGTCAAAGCCCGCGTGCACAGCATCTTCAAACAGACGGGTGCCAGGATAGGGCATATAGTCGTTTATCTTCCAGATGACGGCGCGGGGATTTTCCCTGCGCAACTGTCCGATGAGGTCCATCGTCATTTGCAGGTCTTCTTTTGTTTCGCCCGGCAGCCCTGCCATGAAGGTGTATTCGCAGTAAACGGGAAAGCGGGCAAGCTTTCGGTTTGTATTTACTATGTCATCAATCTTGAGGTTTTTTCCGGTCAGGGCAAGCACCTTCTCCGAGCCGGATTCCGCGCCCAGGTAAAGCCGGGTAAGGCCCTTTTCCACAAGCCGGGCAAGAAATGCATCATCCAGCCCGCCCATGTCGTCAATGCGGGCCATTGCCCACCATTTGAAGGAAAGGCCCTCCTTTTCCAAAAGGTCCAGGATGCGGGCAACACGGCTCATGGACATGAAAAAGTTGTCGTCCATGAAATAAACGACTGTCTTTTTAAACTTGAGCAGGGCCTTGAGACGGGAAACCACGGTTGCCGGCGGCATCATTTTAGGCTTTGGATGCACAAGGGGGATGACGCAGTAGCCGCATTTGTGGGTGCAGCCACGGCTGGTGTCCAGGCTGGCTGCATCATAAACCATTCTGTATGGAGCGATGAGCCCGTAAGGGATTTCCGGCAGGTATTTTAAGGATATGGCAGGGCTGTCCTGCGTGCTGACCACCTTGCCGGTTTTTTTATAAAAGAGCCTTGGAACGCTGCCCACATCTTTGCCTGCTTCAAGGGCCCTGGCCAGAGCCAGAAGGCTTTTTTCACCCTCGCCGCGCACCACAAAGTCAATGTCCGGGTGTGCGGCTGTCTGCTCCGGCGTGACGCTGGCATGGGGCCCGCCCGCAACAATTGGAATGGACGGATGATGGCTTTTCAGCAGCCGGGCAAGTTTAAGGGCGTGGCGTATCTGGCTGCCCGTGTAAAAGGTTATGCCTACCAGCACAAGGCCCCTGCCTGCAATTTCCAGCAGGTTTTTTTCGCAATGGCGCTCAATTCGACAGTCCAGAATCTTAACCCTGTAGCCTGCATCCACAAGCCAGGCTGCAAGGGCAAGCAGGGAATGGGGAAGAAGATTGATCCTGTCCGTGTCCGAAAGGGGCTGGATCAGAAGGATGTCATATGAATTATTATCCTTGAGGCCAAAGGAAAAGAGCCTGCCGATGACAGGAATTATAAATCGCCGGATTTTTTCATCATAGACCTGCACAAAGCGCGACTGGACCGGCACAAGGTTCAAGCGCAGAAAAAGGGACTTGATGAAGTAAAAAAGGAGCACGGGCAGAAGGGCGGCTTTTTGCAAAACTGACTGCATTTAAATGCCTTGCCTTTGCATAAGGTTGGAAAAGGCCCTGCTGAAACTGCGGCTTTCACCCCCCCTGGGACAGGCGGGTGTCGAAAAAGCTGCCCACTCCGTATTCGCCCCTGCGGTAGAACTTGGCTTCGGGCGGGCCGATTATCTGCATTTCCGGATTTTGGGAAGCCACTTCTCTGGCTATGCGCATTTCCTTGGTGCAGCCCGTGGAAAAGGTTGCGTCCTTGCCCACCCATTCAGGCGGAACCTTTTTCTTGAGCAGGGCAAAGGAGGTGACAATGTCCTCGTAAGTCTGGAATCGCCAGATGTCTATGAGTCCGCTTCTCTGGACCATCTCCCACATATACATGAGATCATCTGCGTCCATGCCCTGCTCGAAATACTCGGATGGATTGATGACAAAGGTGGCGTCGCTCTGCTGGCGCAGGTGATTTACAAAGGTTGTCATTATCTGCTTGGCCACCTGGGTCTTGCCGGGAATGGAGCCGACAATTCCCGAATAGAACACAACTGTCATGCCTTTTTTCTTGGCCTGGGCCATTTGCTCGATGATGGCTGCTGCCCGTTTTTCCAGCTCGTGGTGGCTGAACTTGACGGTTTCAGGGTGGCGCGGCTTGTAGGCAACGGAAACGCGGTTGTCCTCATCGCGCATTATGCTGATTATGTCGCGGGTGAACCTGAAACTGGTTTCAAAAAAACGCCGCCTTTGGGCCGGGCCGCGGGCAACCACAAGGTCCGCCTCCTTGAAAAAGCGGGAAAAGGTGGTTGTGGCGACAGCAAGGTTTATGTCCTCCATGCTACCGTCCGTAAAGGCAAGGATGTGGAGATCCCTTTTGAGAAGGGCCACAAGATCGTTTTTGGCTATGGCCGAATCCTGCACAAACCTGGCACCTGCAAGAATGGCAGCCAGCGACGGGTCCTCCTTTGTATCGGCAAAATCTGCCTTGGTGAAAAGGGGGCCTTTTTTGAAGCAGACCATCATCTTATGGCCCATGCCCGCAAGAAAGCGGATGATGTAGAGGTCTATCAAAGCCTCGCCAGATTCATCAATGAGCCAGAGAACCTTGATGGGGTTGACCGTGTAAAGGCCAAAGTCGCATCGTTCCGGCGTGAGAAGGCGCATCAGCTCGGAAAGGCCCTCCCCTCCAAGGGGCCGGGCCATGATGCTTTGCAGCTCCTCGGCGGAGAAATCCCTGTCCTTTTCCCAGAGGGCGGGCTCGGACAGAAGCGCCAGCAGCCGGGTGAGCTGGGTGTTGTTTGCAGAAGCCCTCATGCTCTCAAGGGTGGGGGGATAAGGGCAGGAGGCGTCCATCTCAAAGCGGTTCAGGGCCTTTGAAAAGCTCTCGCTTTCCAGAACCCGGCGCACCCTCAAGTTCCGGACAGCCTTTTCATCCATCAGGGGGTCAACAATCTGTGTGCGATCCAGAAAAATCTTGAGCAGGCGTTTTTCCAGGCGGGATGGGATCATCATTCCGTCACGGGTTTCGTGCTCGAACTTGGTGCGGATGAGAGACTCCAGAAACTCCCTTTCCCAGGGGTCTTCTATCTTGCTTTCAACAAGGGCGAGGATTTTTTCCAGGGCCTGGTCATAGCGCCGCAAAAGAAAGGACGGCTTCTGGCGGGCCATTATGGCGGCAAACATTTTGTCGGAGCAGGGATAATAGCGCTGCTCCGGAGCAAGCACCACCATGAAGCGAATCTGCTCGGGCGCGGCCACATCCTTGTATGCAATGTGGTCAATGTGGTTTTCTATGAAAAACGCGGTGTACCAAGCGTTCTGAACCGGGTCCTGGGGAACCGGATAACCGTTTTGAAATGTGGCTTCATCAGCAGAGCCCATCAGGCAACCTCCAAAAGTCTAGCACATTCCCTGGGCGATTCTCTTTTTGATGTGGGTCATAAGCCCGCCGCTTTTGAGAAGCTCCTGCATAAAGGAAGGGATGGGCGTAACCCTGTAAGTCTTTTCCGAAGCCTTGTCTTTTATGACGCCGTTGTCTGCATCCACCACAAGCTCCGCACCATCTGCTATTGCATCGGCATCCGGGCATTCCAGAATCAAAAGGCCCATGTTGAAGGCATTGCGGTAAAAAATCCGGGCAAAACTTTTGGCAATGACGCAACTTACCCCGGCTGCCTTTATGGCAATGGGCGCGTGCTCCCGCGATGAGCCGCAGCCGAAATTCTTGCCAGCCACAATAAAATCGCCCGGCTTCACCCTTTTCACAAAGTCCGGGTCCGCGTCCTCCATGCAGTGCTTTGCAAGCTCTGTAGGCTCGCTGGTGTTTAGATACCGCGCTGCAATGATAAGATCCGTATCAATGTCATCTCCAAAGCGATGAACCCTGCCCTGCAATATTTCCATGACGCCACCTCAAAAAGGTTTGTTTGTCAGAAACCCATAGCTTACAGGCTGCCGGATGAATTCTGCTTGCCCGGCCTAAAGCTCATCGGGCGAGGCCAGCCTTCCTAAAACAGCCGATGCCGCAGCCACGGCCGGGTTGACAAGATAGACCTCGCTTTCAACATGGCCCATGCGGCCCACAAAGTTGCGGTTGGTGGTGGCCGCAGCCCTTTCGCCCTTTGCAAGGATGCCCATGTGGCCTCCTAAACAGGGGCCGCAGGTGGGCGGGCTTATCACAGCCCCGGCATCCAGGAATATGGCAAAAAGGCCCTGCTCCATTGCCTGCCGGTAAACAGCCGGGGTTGCCGGAATCACGATGAGCCTGACGCCCTTGTCTGCCTTTCTGCCCAGAAGAACCCTTGCCGCACTTTGCAAATCCTCGATCCGCCCGTTCGTGCAGGAGCCTATCACAACCTGTTGTATGGGCACGGTTCCCGCCTGGCTTATGGGCCGGGTGTTTTCCGGCAGATGCGGAAAGGCCACCTGGGGTTCCAGCCTGGAAACATCGTACTCTATTATGCGGGCATACTCCGCATCCTGGTCGCTTGCATAAAAGGTGTAGGGCCTTCTGGCGCGATCCTGAATATACTTGCGGGTAATCTCATCGGGCGCAACAATGCCGCTTTTGGCCCCGGCCTCCACAGCCATGTTGGCCATTGTGAGGCGGCCTTCCAGAGAGAGGCCCTCAATGGCAGGGCCGCAGAACTCCATTGCCTGATAAAGAGCGCCGTCCACCCCGATATCCCCTATGGTGTGAAGGATCAAATCCTTGGCCCCCACCCAGGGCTGAAGGGCTCCCTTGTAAACAAATTTTATGCTTTCAGGCACCTTGAGCCATACCTCGCCGGTTATCATGGCAGCAGCCAGGTCCGTGCTGCCCGAACCTGTTGCAAAGGCCCCCAGGCCGCCGTAGGTGCATGTGTGGCTGTCCGCGCCGATGACAAGATCCCCAGGCACCACAAGCCCCTTTTCAGGCAGAAGCGCATGCTCCACCCCTGAATCGCCGCCCTCAAACCAGTGGGTCAGATTCTGCTCCCTGGCAAAGTCCCGCACGGCCTTCACCTGCATGGCGCTCATTATGTCTTTGGTGGGGGTGAAGTGATCCGGCACAAGAATTACCTTGTCGCGGTCAAACACGCATCCGGCCCCGGCCTCCTTGAACTTGGCAATGGCAATGGGTGCGGTGATGTCGTTTCCAAGGGCGATGTCAACCCTGGCGGTGATGAGCTCGCCGGGCCGGACGCTGCCCACTCCCGCATGGGCTGCCAGAATTTTTTCCGTGATGGTCATGGGCACGGGCATGGGGCTTCTCCTCCCTGAAATTTTTGGGAAGTTCAAAAAGCAATTTCATTTGTGCGGCAGGCAACACAACAAAAAAAACGGTTTATTCCGAATCAGTCTTGAGAACAGCCAGAAAAGCGCTTTGGGGAAGCATTACATTTCCCACCATCTTCATACGCTTCTTGCCTTTTTTCTGCTTTTCAAGAAGCTTTCTCTTGCGGCTTATGTCGCCGCCGTAGCACTTGGCGGTAACATCCTTGCGAAAAGCCGAGACTGTTGTGCGGGCGATCACCTGGCCGCCTATGGCCCCCTGGATGGCTATTTTGAACATCTGCCGGGGAACCTCGTCTTTGAGCTTTTCGCACATCCGCCTGGCGCGGGCGGCAGCGCCCTCCTTGTGAACAAGAAGGGAAAGGGCATCCACCCGCTCGCCGTTCAGCAGGATGTCCACCTTGGCAAGCTCCACCCTGCGGTAGTCGGTTATTTCATAATCAAAGGAGCCGTAACCCTGGGTCACGCTTTTGAGCTTGTCGTAAAAATCGTAGAGAACCTCGGCAAGGGGCAGGTCAAAGACCATTTCCATGCGGTTGCTGGAATGATACTGGTAGCCCTTGTTTTCGCCGCGCCTGTCCAGGCACAGCTTCATCACCGCGCCCATGTACTTGTCGGGCACAAAAATTGTGGCCTTTATGAAAGGCTCCTCTGCATAGTTTATGCTGCCCGGATCCGGATACATGGCCGGGTTGTCCACATCCAGCATCTTGCCGTCCGAGGTGTGAATCTTGTAGCGCACGGAAGGGGCCGTGAGGATGAGGCTCATGTCAAACTCGCGCTCAAGGCGCTCCTGAACCACCTCCAGATGCAAAAGGCCCAAAAAACCACAGCGAAAGCCGAAACCCAAAGCTGCCGATGAATCCTTTTCATAGGTCAAGGCAGCATCGTTTAGCTTGAGCTTTTCCAGGGCCTCGCCCAAATCACCGTAGTCATCGGATGAAACCGGATAAACCGACGAGAAAACAACGGGCTTGGTTTCCCGAAAACCGGGCAGAGGCTCGCTGCAACGGCGCTCCTTCACGGTTATGGTGTCGCCGATATTGGTATCGGAAACCGTTTTTATTCCTGCAATGATGTAGCCCACCTCGCCTGCGCTTATGCGCTTGCGCTTTATGCGGTCAATCTGAAAAACCCCCACCTCCTCCACCCGGTATGAGTAGCCGTTTGAAAGAAAAACAAGGGTGTCGCCCGGCTCTATGTATCCGTCAAACATCCGAAAATGCACAACGGTTCCACGAAAGGCATCGTAATGGGAGTCGAAAATGAGCCCCCTGGCCGGGCCGTCCGGGTCGCCCTTGGGCGGAGGCAACTGGTTTACGATTGCCTCCAGAACCACGGGGACATTTGTGCCCTCCTTGGCGGAAACGGCGATTGCCTTTTCCGAGTCCAGGGCAAGGTCCTCCTCTATCTGGGATTTTGCCATCTCCACATCCGCAGAGGGCAGATCTATCTTGTTTATGATGGGAATGACGGCAAGATCATGTTCCATTGCCAGGTACAGGTTGGCAAGGGTCTGGGCCTCCACCCCCTGGCTGGCATCCACCACAAGCAGCACCCCCTCGCAGGAGGCAAGCGCCCTGGAAACCTCGTAGGTGAAGTCCGCATGGCCCGGCGTGTCAATGAGGTTTAGGGCGTATTCCTTGCCGTCTTTGGCCTTGTAGGGCAGAAGAATGGTCTGGCTCTTTATGGTTATGCCCCGCTCCCGCTCAATGTCCATGGTGTCCAGAATCTGATCCCGAAATTCCCTGTCGGAAATCAGGCCTACCGCCTGGATAAGCCTGTCCGCCAGGGTGGACTTGCCGTGATCAATGTGGGCGATTATGGAAAAGTTGCGGATGTTTTTCATAAAAACCAAAGAGCCTTCCGTAATCCTGCATGAGCGGCCCAGCCAAAGGGCGGTTTAAAAAATCAGGCGGGCCTGAAACGCGGACCCAACACCAGCGCCGGTTTCCGGCAGATGGCATGGCCGGTTTTTTTCAGGACGCAAAACTCCTGCACCTGCATAAACAGGTGGTCAGGATGTAATGCCTTTTCAGATGCCTGTCAAGAAATCACCCCCTGAAAGGCGACTTTCCAACAGCTTGCAAAACTGCCCTTCTATGCAATTGCATTCCAATTTTGGCTGTGTTACTTGCTTTACGGCTGTTTGCCCCATAAGGGCACTCCGGGTTTAACCGATGCATCTTTTTGAATTTCATACAATTTATTGTCAAATATCGCAGGCCGGAAAGCCTGCAGGGTTGAAAGGACTCGCCCATGAGCGCTTCGGGAATTGATCTGGCCTGCATCAACACAATACGCACCCTTTCCATGGACGCTGTTCAGAAGGCCAATTCAGGCCATCCCGGTGCGCCCATGGGCCTTGCCCCGGCAGCCTTCGTCCTTTTCACCCAGGTGATGAAGCACAACCCCAAAGACCCTCTGTGGCCGGACAGGGACCGCTTTGTTCTCTCCAACGGCCATGCCTCCATGCTCCTTTACAGCGTGCTGCACCTTTGCGGATATGACCTGGGCCTGGACGACCTTAAAAACTTCCGCCAGTGGGGCAGCAAAACACCGGGCCACCCGGAATACGGCCACACGCCCGGCGTTGAAACCACCACCGGCCCCTTGGGCCAGGGCTTTGCAAACGCTGTGGGCATGGCAATGGCCGAGCGATTTCTGGCATCCCGCTACAACCGGCCCGGCCACCCGGTGGTGGATCACAACACCTATGCAATGGTGGGGGACGGCTGCCTCATGGAAGGAATCACCTCCGAAGCTGCATCCCTTGCCGGGCACCTTGGCCTTTCGCGGCTCATTGTTCTTTACGACGACAACAAAATTTCCATTGAAGGCAGCACGGAAATAACCTTCACCGAGGATGTTGCGGCCCGCTTTGAGGCCTACAAGTGGCAGGTGCTCAAAGTCGGGGACGGCACGGACACCCAAGCCATCCGAAAAGCCATTGAAAGCGCCCAGGAGGAAAAGGACAAGCCGAGCCTCATCTGCATCCGCACCAACATAGCCCACGGAAGCCCCGGCAAGCAGGGCAGCGCAGACGCCCACGGCGCACCCCTGGGCGAGGACGAGGTTAAAAAGACCAAGGCTGCATTAGGCTGCAAGGATGATGAGTGCTTCTTCATCCCCAGCGAGGTTTCCAGGGAGTTTGAAAAGGTTGCTAAAAAGGGACAGGAGGCGCAGAAGCAATGGGAAGCCCGCCTTGCCGGTTACAAGGCCGCCCATCCGGAAATTGCCGCTGACTACGACAGGCTGCTGGACGGCCTGCTTCCCGCAGACTGGGACAGCCTTGTGCCGGATTTTGCAGATGAAAAGGGCTCCATTGCAACCCGCGCTGCCAGCGGCAAGGTGTTAAACGCCCTGGCGCAGAAAATTCCCTTCCTCATGGGCGGCTCGGCGGATCTGGCCCCTTCCAACAACACTCTCATAAAGGGTGAGGGCGATTTTGCGCCCCTCCAGTACGGCAACCGCAACATCCGCTTCGGTGTGCGGGAGCACGCAATGGGGGCGATAATTTCGGGCATGGCCCTTCACAAAGGCATAATCCCCTATGCAGGGACATTCCTTGTTTTTGCAGACTACATGCGCCCGGCAATAAGGGTGGCAAGCCTCATGCAGGCCAAAGTCATCTATGTTTTCACCCACGATTCCATTGCTGTGGGCGAGGACGGCCCCACCCATCAGCCTGTGGAGCATCTGGCAAGCCTGCGCATCATACCTGGGTTAAAGGTGCTGCGCCCGGCGGATGCAACAGAAACCGCTGAAGCCTGGAAGCTTGCCATAAAAAGCGCCGGCCCGGTTGCCATGCTCTTTAGCAGGCAGAACCTGCCTGTGATTGATCGCACAAAAGCAGCGCCAGCCAGAAATGTTGAAAAAGGCGGCTATGTGCTTGCCGACTGCCAGGGCACGCCCCAGGTGATTTTGATGGGAAGCGGCGCAGAGGTGCATCTTGCCCTGGCTGCGCAAAAGATTCTTGCCGAAAAGGGCATAAAGGCGCGGGTGGTGAGCATGCCAAGCTGGGAGCTTTTTGATGCACAGAACAAGGCCTACAGGGACAGCGTTCTGTTGCCGGGGGTGAAGGCAAGGGTTTCTGTGGAGGCAGGCTCAACAATGGGCTGGGAAAAATACATCGGCGAAAACGGCGTGGCCATAGGCATAAACCGCTTCGGCGCATCTGCTCCGGGCAGCGTTGTTCTTGAGAAAATGGGCTTCACTCCGGCAAAGGTGGTGGAGGCGGCAAAGGCGACTCTGGATAAAAGCGCTTGATTGCCTTATCATATTAAGCACAGGCCTTGGTCAGACAGGGCTTTTTAAAATATCAGCCACCTTGTAAAAGGCCAAAACTGTTTTTTACAGGTTTTATAACATGAAGAGGGCTTCTGGCCCTGACATAACGAGGCAAAGACATGGAACTGACTGCAAAAGACATAATGACCAAGGATTTTGACACCATAAGGGAAGACGCTCCCATATTGGATGCCGTGCGCAAGATTCTCTCCGGCAAGGTGCGCGAAACAGGCCACAAGACCGTGAGCCTGATGGTGACCGACGCCTTTGGCTCCTTTGTAGGCATGATCTCCATGATGGACATTTTATACCATGTGCGCCCGCCCTTCTTTGATTACACTGTGGACTGGGAAGGAGTGACTGAAGCTGAAGTGCCTTTTTATGTGGACCGCTTCCGGGGGCTTGTGGTGGGACAGGTTATGAGCACACTGGTGCCCACAGCCTCACCCAACGACATGGTGCTGAAGCTCATTGATGTTATGGTAAAGGAAAAGGTCCGCAACCTGCCTGTTATCCAGGACTCCAAGGTGATAGGGATTGTTTATCTTTCAGAGGTTTTTATCACCCTTTGCAAAAAGTGGCTGCTGGCATAACCGGTTGAAAGAAACCATAGGCAGCGTTATCATGCAGGGCGGCTGTCAACGGCCGCCCTTAACATTCTCGATTGTCCTGCCACCCTGCTCAACTTCAAGATGAATGGCCGCGCTGTTCAAAAAACTTCTGGAATGGCTTGCTTGCAGCCCGGATGCCTTCCAGGTCAAAATCCTCCCGCACAAAGGCCGGTCGATACGAAGAGTTGAAGCGGTATTCTGTTTTATATTCAACAGGAAAACAGCCTTCAGGCAATGGGGAAGGTGTGGCGGTTTTTTTTGCGGAAGGGGTCAGATCCGCCGGTTGATCAGCCATCCTGCCTGTAAACCGGTTTGCGAAAAAAAACGGGGGGTCGTCCGATGCTTCTCCGGCAGCCCGGTCAAGGCAGTCCAGAACCTTTTCATGCATCTCAAGGCCCTGGATTCTGCCCATTGCCTGCACGGAAAGCTCAAGTATCTGCCTGAATTGCGGAACATAGGCAAAGGCCGCCTGGCTGCAACCCAGCCACAGGGCCACAAAGGTGCCCAAAACTGCAAAAACCTTTTATTGAAAGAAAACCTTTCATGCCTTGCCGTTTTAGGTGTCGTATCAATCCCTTATCATGCTTGACCTATCTGTGTGAAAAAGCAGCAGGGAAAGGGCTTTTTCCCCCCTGCCCTGCTGCTTGAATGTTTAAAAAATGTTTCCTGCAAAGCTGGCGGCAAGGCCCAGGCTTTCCTCGATGCGGATGAGCTGGTTGTACTTGGCCACCCTGTCCGTGCGGGAAAGGCTGCCCGTCTTTATCTGGAGAGCATTCACCGCCACAGCCAGATCTGCAATGAATGTGTCCTCGGTTTCGCCGGAGCGGTGCGAGATGACTGTCTGGTAGCCCGACTCCTTTGCCATCTGGATGGTTTCAAGGGTTTCGGTGAGGGTGCCTATCTGGTTTAGCTTTATGAGAATGGCGTTGCCGATGCTCCGGTCTATTCCCTGGGCAAAAATTTCAGGATTTGTGACAAAAATGTCATCGCCCACAAGCTGAATCCTGTCGTCAAGACGCTCGGTGAGCCTCTCCCATCCGTCCCAGTCGTTTTCCGCAAGGCCGTCCTCAATGCTCACTATGGGGTAACGGCCCACAAGCTCCTCGTAGTAATCAATGAGCTGCTTGGCGGTGAGCTTTTTGTTCTCGCCTGCAAGCACATATTTCTTGGACTTGTAGAACTCGGAAGCCGCAGCATCAATGGCAAGGGCAATGTCGTCTCCGGGCTGGTATCCGGCTTCCTGTATGGCCCGCATGATGTAGGTGAAGGCCTGCTCGTTGGTGTCCAGATTCGGGGCAAAACCGCCTTCATCGCCCACGCCGATGATATGGCCGTCTGCGGAAAGAATCTTTTTTAAACTGTGGAAAACCTCCGCGCCCATGCGGATGGCCGTGGCAATGGAATCCGCGCCCACGGGTAATATCATGAATTCCTGAATGTCCAGGCTGTTGGCTGCGTGGCTCCCGCCGTTTATGATGTTCATCATGGGCAGGGGCAGAATGTTGCCTGCCAGACCGCCCAGGTAACGGTAAAGGGGCAGGCCCAAGGCATCTGCCACGGCCCGCGCATTGGCCATGGAAACTGCCAGGATTGCGTTTGCCCCAAGCCCGGACTTGTTTTCCGTGCCGTCAAGCTCAAGCATTGCGGTGTCAATGCCTGCCTGATCCGCCGCATCCATGCCCAAAATGGCCGGGCCGATGCGCTCCACCACATTCTGCACAGCCGTTTCCACGGATTTGCCGCCGTAGATTTTGGCGTTCTTGTCCCTCAACTCCAGGGCTTCGCGGGTCCCGGTTGAAGCGCCGCTTGGCACTATTGCCCGGCCTGTGCCGCCGGACTCCAAAAAAACCTCCGCCTCCACCGTGGGGTTGCCCCGCGAGTCCAACACCTGCCTTGCGCGAATGTCCAGTATCTGGGTCATGGCCTTTTCCTCCCTTGTGCGCGGTTTTTATGCACGGGCTTGCCGCCGGGGCAGAAACCGCAGTATTGTGGATGGCAGAGTAAGGCAGGTGCAGCAAACATTTGTCTGGCCTGCCGGAATTTCCGGAAAGAACTGATGTCTTCTCTCTTTAAAACCCTGACATCGCCTCGTGCGCCGAAAGCATCAAAACCAGCCGCAGGGTTCCAAGAGTTGACAAAATCTTGAAGAATGTTACCTAACCTTTCCAGACAAGACATGTCAAGGACGCTCATCTAAACCGGGTCAGGACATGACAGTTGCAGGAGGAAGCCGGACATGGACAAATCTTCTCCTTATTACATAGCACACCTCGTTACAGCTTCGGCCCGTCTGCTGGACCACAAAAAGGGCACGCCACCCACGGTGAAGGAAGTCGCCGATGATCTTCGCTTTTCACCGGAGCAGGTTCAGGACATGGTGAACCGCCTTGCCAGGATGGGGGTGTTGAGAATTGTGCAAAGCGCATCCACAGACCGGATTTTTGTGGGCGATCCGGCCCTGCTTGAGGAACTCCCCAGGGAAAAGCAGACCCCAGGCATGGAACAGGAGCTTGAAAAGTTTGCCGCAAAGCGCAGGGCTGAAATGGAGCGGATACAAAGCATTGCAGGCAGCGAAAAAGAGCGAAAGAAGCAGCTTTTTGAAGCCTTGAACGAGCAGCTTAAAAAAACCGTTAAGGAAAAAAAGGATTAAGGATTACGGCCCGGCAGCAACCAGTCAGGACTAGAGGCCTGAAAGCCCTCGAAAGGAAAACCCGCCATGTTCGATGAATCCAAGGAAAAATGGCTCAACCAGTACGAATGCGCCGTCCGGGGCGAGGAGCGCCTGGTTTCCATTCTGCACAGGCTCATCCTTCTGGCCGTGCGGGTGCTTGCCATATTCATGACGCTTGTCATCTTCTGGTCTGTGATTGATGTGATGTGGCTTATCTACAAGCATGTTTCCACGCCGCCCTACGGCATACTTCAGATAAATGAAATTTTGGGCATCTTCGGCGCGTTTCTGGTGGTTTTGATCGCCATTGAAATTTTTGTGAACATTGTGCTGTATCTGCGGGAGGATGTAATCCATGTGCGCCTTGTCATTGCAACCGCGCTGATGGCCGCAGCCCGAAAGGTGATAGTGTTCGATTACGCGACAACCGATGTCGCCTATGTGTGGGCCACGGGACTGGTCATAGTCGCCCTGGCGGCAAGCTACTGGCTGGTTCACAGCGCCGTGCTCATCCGTCACAAGAGCGGGGACGATCATACGGAGGCCGGGGCCTGACCCTCCCCTGCCGGATAAAGCAGCCATCAATGGGCCTGGGCCCAGTTGTCGCCCACAGCCGCGTTCACCTTTAACGGCACGGCCAGATCCCAGACCGATTCCATGATGGAAATCACCAGGGCCATTGCATCATTCAGCTCGTCTGGCGGGGCCTCAAACACAAGCTCATCATGCACGGTGAGCAGCATGGCTGTTTTAAGGCCCTTTTCCCTTAAAGCCCTGTCCACGCGAATCATGGCGATTTTTATAAAATCCGCGGCAGTTCCCTGAATGGGGGTGTTTATGGCCGTGCGCTCGGCTGCCTCGCGGATCACCCTGTCCTTGCTTGATATTTCCGGCAGGAGCCGGATTCTTCCTGCAAGAGTGGTGGTGCGCCGGGTCTGGCGGGCGGATTCTATTGCCGATTCCATAAAGGCCTTCACGCCCTTGTAGGTGGCAAAGTAGTTATCCATGTAGCGTTTGGCAAGCTTCTGGGATATGCCAAGCTCGCGGGAAAGTTTGAAAGGCCCCATGCCGTAAATAAGGCCAAAATTTATTGCCTTTGCCTCCCTGCGCATCTGCTCTGTCACAAAGGCAGGGTTAAGCCTGAAAACCTCGCTTGCCGTGCGCAGGTGGATGTCCTCACCCCTGGCAAAGGAATCCAGCAGCACGGGGTCCTTGGCGTAATGGGCAAGGATTCGCAGCTCTATCTGGGAATAGTCCGCGGAAAACATCTTCCAGCCGGGTTCGGGCACAAAGGCCTCGCGGATGCTGCGGCCTTCTGCCGTGCGGATGGGAATGTTCTGCAGGTTGGGGTCCGAGCTTGAAAGCCTGCCCGTTGCCGTGACATTCTGGTTGAAAGATGTATGCACCCTGTTGGTTTGGGGATGCACAAGGCTCATAAGCGCATCCGTGTAGGTGCTTTTAAGCTTGGCAAGGCTTCGATAACGCAGAATCATTGCCGGAAGCTCGTGATCCGCAGCCAGTTCCGTAAGAACGGAGACATCTGTTGACCAGCCGGTCTTTTTCTTTGTTTTTTTGCCTGTGGGCAGGTTGAGCTTTTCAAAGAGAATTCGGCCAAGCTGCTGGGGGGATGATATGTTGAATTTTTCGCCTGCAACCGAGTAAATCTGCTCCTCAATCCTCTCCATTTCATCGGCAAACTGCCTTGAAAGCTCTTCAAGCCGGGGCACGGCCACCCTTATGCCCCGCATCTCCATGTTTTTGAGTACCTCCACAAGGGGCATCTCCACAGTCTCAAAGAGTTCTGAAAGCCGGTTTTCCTCAAGCAGGGCGGCGAGCTTTTCCTGCGCCAGAAGCGTAATGTCCGCGTCCTCGCAGGCATAGGGAGCGGCCTTTTCAATGGGAACCTTGTCAAAGGTCTGGGAGCCTGCGGTTTCCTTGTAGGTTATGGTCTTGTGGTTCAAAAGGTCCAAGGCGATCTGGTCCAGGCTGTGGGCCCTGCCAGCAGGGTTTATGAGGTAAGAGGCCACCATGGTGTCAAAACTCACGCCTTTCAAATCAATGCCGTGACGGGCAAGCACAATCCAGTCGTATTTGATGTTCTGGCCTGTCTTGGCGGGCCGTTGGCCTTCCAGCACTGGCCGCAGGATTTCAAGGGCCTTCTTTAAGGGAATCTGGACGGGAGCGCCTTCGTAGCTGTGGCCCACAGGCACATAGAATGCCTTATCCGGCTCAAGGGAAAATGAAAGACCCACCAGGGCCGCTTCCATGGGCCGTGTGGAGGTGGTTTCCGTGTCAACGGCAATTTCCTGGGCCTGCAAAAGGGCTTCTGCAAGCTCCTTCAGGGCGGATTCCTCAAGCAGGGCTCTGTAATCCTTTTGGGCGCCTCCGGGAGAGGCGTCCGAAAACTCCTCCAGAAGCTGCCGAAACTCAAGCTCCCGGAAAAGGGCGCTCAAGGCCGTGCGATCCGGCTCGCCCATGACGCTTCCTTCAGGGGAAAATTCCACAGGCGCATGGGTGTCAATGGTGACAAGCTTTTTGCTCAAAAACGCCTGCTCTTTGTGGGCGGCCAGGTTTTCCCGCTGTTTTTTGGCGGATATTTTTTCAAGGTTTTCATAAATGCCTTCAAGGCTTCCGTATTCGCGCACAAGGGCGGCAGCGGTTTTCTCGCCGATTCCCGGAACCCCAGGCACATTGTCGGAGCTGTCACCCCAGAGGGCCATCACATCCACAAGCTTTTCAGGCGGCAGGCCCGTGGTCTGCATTATTGTTTCCGGGCTTTTTTCAACATCCTTCATGGGGTCCCAGAGGGTGCATTTTTCCGAAAGAAGCTGGTTGAAGTCCTTGTCGCCGGTTATCATCACGACAGAAAAGCCCTGCTCCTGGGCCTGGCGGGCAAGGGAGCCGATTATGTCATCAGCCTCGAAACCCTGTTTTTCCATAATGGGAAGGTTCAAGGCGTTGGTGATTTTTTTTACGAAGGGAATCTGCACAACCAGGTCCGGATCCATTGGCGGCCGGTTGGCCTTGTATGAAGGAAAAATTTCGTGGCGGAATGTTGGCCCCTTGGCATCAAACACAACAATGGCGCGGGACGGCTTTTTTTTGTTGAGCAGGGAAAGAAGTATGCGCGTGTAGCCGAAGGCAGCATTTGTGGGAAGCCCCTGGGAGGTGGAAAGGCCCCGGATGGCGTGAAAGGCCCTGTGGATGTAGGCGCTTGCATCCACAAGATAGAGGGTTTTTTCGGAAGGCATTATTTTAAGGCCCCTTTGCCGCCGGGCTTTGGCATAAGTCGCCTTTTGGCCCGGCGCTGATGGTGGTTAAGAAAAGCCGCTGCACAAAGCATACAGATGCTTTTTGCGGCCTTGCCCTGCAAGGCTGGCTCAAGCACTCTTTTGCCTGCCGGGCCTAAAGGCCCAGATCCGGGGCTATCTCCTGCATGGCGGAAAGGGCCAGGGCGATAAAATCTTCAACCGGAAGGCCAGCCTTTTCGCATTCGGAAATCCGCTCCCTGCTCACGGCACGGGCAAAGTCCCTGGCCTTCATCCTTTTTATTACGGATTTGGGCTTTACACTTGCCAGGGCCCTGTCCGGGTGAACAAGGGCTGCGGCAACGATAAGGCCCGTTATTGTTTCCGCAGCAGTAAGACTATGCTCGAAAAGGCTCGTGCGGGCAAGGGATAGCCCCTCTGCGTTGTGGCTGGCAATTACCTTCCCAAGGGCATCATCGGCCCCGGCTTCTTTGAGCATCTGTGCGGATTTTGCCCCGTGAAGCTCCGGGGTTGATTCCGTGAGCTCATAGTCCAGATCGTGGAGCAGACCCGCCATGCCCCAAAGCTCCTCATCTTGGCCAAAATGCCGGGCCAGAGCCCGCATCACCGCTTCAGAGGCAAGGCTGTGGGCAAAGGTCCTCGGGTTTTTAACATGGGTTGCAAGCAGCAGAAGGGCTTTTTCCCGGCTTATTCCCGGCCCCTGGCAGTCTGACATGAAAATATCCTCCGGATTGAATGGCATCAGGGTCAATTAAAAGGCTGAAAAGGGTTTCAGGTTTATTTTTTACCATTTCTGAAGAGATGCGGCAACACAGGCCCATTATGTTTAACGGTCAACCCCGGCAGGATTGAACCCGGCAGGTGACATTAGAAGCATCATTATCAGGTGTCTCCGGCAAATCCGCCCCACCGGTCTGCAACAAAATATCTTGCCTGCCTTTTGCAATGGTTAAGGCTGGCTGCCTGCTGTAAATATGACGATTAATTTCCGCGCAGGCAAAGGAATTTTCTTTTTTACAGGAGCCGGATTAAGCTCAACCAACCGCCTTAATTCATGCCCCGGCACTTGCCATACCTGTCTTTGCAAGCTGTTTGCGGTATAAAAATCGCGTTTAGCTGATAAAATGCGGTCAATAAGCCAGGCTGTGATTTTTAATGCCTTGACCAGGTAATGGTAAAATAAATCTGTTGCAATAATTGAAAATAATATGATACCTATTAACAATAACAAGGAAGAAGTTTCATAAAATTGATAACTTCATTTTGAGAGGCAATGCATCATGTCCACATCGCTTACGGAACTTGCCGCAAAAATTGCCGCTGTGCAGGCATCCAAAACCCGCATGACCGCCCAGGAAATAAGCCAGGCAATCCAGTCTGCATACGATACCCTGGTTCAGCTTAAAGCCGCCGAGGAGGCTAACCTGCCCCTGGCTGAAGCTGTTGCGGAGCCTGCAGATGAAAAGCTTGCAGCCATGCATGCAAACCCCAGGCGCTCCATCCAGCAAAATAAGGTTTTCTGTCTGGAATGCGGGGCATCTTTCACCGTGTTGAGCGGAAAGCACCTGGAATCCCACGGTCTCACCGCCAAGGAATACCGCAAAAAATGGCAGCTTGGCGCAAAGCAGGGTCTTGCCTCCAAGGCCTTTTCCCAAAAAAGGCGCGACACGGCTGAAAGGCTGGGCCTGGGCGACAAGCTTGCCGCATCCAGAAAAAACAGGGCCGCAAAAAAAGGTGGCACGCCAAAAGCATCAGGTGAGGCAGCCAGGGAAACAGACACGGCAAAGGTCATCAACATCATCAGGGAATATAAGGAAGGCGTATCCATAAGCCGCCTTGTTGACAGAACCGGCTTCAATACTGCAAAGATCCGCAATATCGTAGCCATTTCCCTTAAAAAAGGCCTGCTGACAAGAGTTGAAAGGGGCGCTTACAAGGCTGTGTAAATAATGCTCCGGGAGGCTTTATCATGACCCAGGTCACCCTAAAGGACAAAACCTACCATGCAATAATGAAGCACATGGTTGAAAACGGCCAGGCCCCCCACTATACCCTTATTGCCGCGGAGCTTGGTTTAAGCCCCCAGGAGGGCAGAAAGGCCCTTCACAGCCTTTTTTCAACCACCGGCTTTGCTGGCTGGCTCTTTCCCAAGACAGACAGCATCGTTTCCTTTGCGCCCTTCAACAATCTGCCCACTCACTACCGGCTCACCATTGACGGGCAGCAGAAATGGTTCGGCCAGTGAGCCTTTGAATCGCTGGCGGTCAGCTGGCTTTTTCCCGGAAAAACCGTGCAGATTGACTCCCTTTGCCTTGACTGCGGCCAGCCCATACAGGTTAATGTCAAGGACGGCAAAATCCTCTCTAAAGAGCCGGAATCAATCATCGGCCATGTGTCCGTACCCATAGGCAAATGGATGTTCAATGTGCCATACGCCTGAAGCACCATGAACTTCTTCCGGTCGGAAGAACACCTTCGCAACTGGGACGGATTTTCAAACCGCAAAGAGGGCGGCATAATCGCCATAGACGCGCTGATGTGGCTCTTTTCCGGCCCCTACTTCACAAAGCGCCTGGAGCCCGATTACATGAGCCATTACGGCGACTACATGGAGCAAATGCTTTCATCCCTGGACCAGCTCAAAAATGCAGGCTCCTTCTGGCAAATAGGCCCACTTGAAAAAGCCGGATTTGCCCTTGGCCGCAAAATGGGAATTATCTGAAGGCACCCTTTAAAAGGACAGATGCTGCAACTGTGCTGCGGCAATGCAGATAGGCATCTGTGCGGATGATAATGCCGCAGACATTTTGAGATTATATTTGGTTTTACTTTGAAGCATTAAGCCATACCTTGCGGCAGTTACATCCGGAACTTTTCTCCAAGGTAGATTCTGCGGGCCACTTCGCTGTTGGCGATGTGGCTTGGCGGGCCGGACTCTATCACGCGGCCCTCATTAAGTATGTAAGCCCTGTCGCAGACTGTCAGGGTTTCCCGCACATTGTGGTCCGAGATGAGTACCCCTATGTCGCGCCTTGCCAGGCTGCGGATTATTTTCTGGATGTCTGCAACGGCAATGGGGTCAATGCCCGCAAATGGCTCGTCAAGAAGCATGAAAAGCGGGTCTGTGGCAAGCGCACGGGCTATTTCAAGTCTTCTGCGCTCCCCTCCTGAAAGCACAAGGGCCTTGCGATCCGCCAGTTTTGCAATGCCAAGCTCGGCCATAAGCTCATCGGCCCTTTGTGTGCGCTCATGGCGCTTTTTGGGGCCTATTTCCAGAATGGCGAGAATGTTGTCGCGAACGGAGAGCTTGCGGAAAACCGAGCTTTCCTGGGGCAGATATCCCACCCCCTTCAGGGCCCGCACATGCATGGGGTCTTTGGTGATGTCGTTTCCGTCAAGAAGAACCCTGCCGCCGTCTGCCTTTATCATACCCACAGCCATATAGAAGGTGGTGGTCTTCCCCGCGCCGTTGGGGCCGAGCAGGCCGACAACAACGCCGGATTCCACGGACAGGTGAACGCCCTCCACCACGGGCTTGTTGTCGTATCGCTTGTAAAGGGCTTCAAGGCTCAAGGTGGACATATTCGGAACTCTTTCAACAGAGGGCTGTTTTTTGAGGCAGGTCATGGGCTGCCGGGGAAAAAATCCACCTTCACCGGGCCGCCGTCCACCCTGGTGGTTCCGGTTGGGGTGTCAACGGTGATTTTTGTGCCTGTGACCGTGTTTTCCCCCCGCTTCAACGAAACCTTTTCGCCGGTGAGGACAAGCTGCTGCCTGTCTGCATCATACCGGGCGTTGTCCGCCCATGCAGTATAGTCCGGGGTTTCTATTATGACGCCGCCTTTTGCCAAAACATTTTTGAGGTTGCCCAAGGGCGAGCGCTCATCCGGCCCTGTTTCCGAATCAAAATAAAGAATCAGCTCATCGGCCTTTAGCGTTGTGTCTTCCTGGATTGCCACCACATTGCCGCTGAAAAGGGCGGAGTTCTCCCTGTGGGAAAGAACAAGGGTGTCTGAACTTATGTTGAGCGGGGCGTTTGAAAAGACAAAACCTGAAGGCTGCCCCTGGGTCAGCCCTTCATTGCAAAAGGTTGCAAGAAAAAAGACTGCCGCAATTGCCGGCAGCATTTTTTTATAAATCCGGGCGCAGTTCAAATACAGATCCTTTCACATTGCCTGTGACGGTTACAACGCCTTTGTCCAGGTCATGGACAAGGCTGTCTCCGGTAATGTGCAGGCGCGGGCCGCGCATGTCAACCGGAGCCGGGGACAGAATCCGCCGCGATGCGTTTTCATAGTCAAACCGCTGCGATGTCACGGCATAGTCCCTGTCGTGCAGAATCACTTCGCCCTCAAGAGAGACATCCTGGCTCTGGGTGCCGATAACGCCCTTTTGGGCGCTCACGAAAATCTCCTGTTCGTCCCTTGCAAAAAAAGTGGCGTTCACATTGCTCAACCAGGCCTTTTCCTGCTCAATGGAAAAGGAGGCCTCCCGTGCGGTAAGGCTCCATTGGGGAACCCCGTCCTTGACTGCGCTGTGGCTTACTCCCGCCATGACCACATCCATGAAATCCTCGCCCGGCGCAGGGGGCTCAAGCAGACCGGGCTGGCCGCCGGGCCGCAGAAAAATGATTGCAGCCGCAACCAGGGCTGCTGCAAGCACTGCAAGTAAAAGCCTATTTGCCGGTACGGTAGCCATTGAGGATTTTTTCCCAAAGACCGTGGGCGGCAAGAATGGCCTCGCAGACCTCGCGCACGGCCCCTGCGCCGCCCGGGGCAGCAGTTGTCATGGATGCCGCCGCCAGAACCTGGGGATGCGCGTCCGCCACGGCAATGGGCAGCCCCACAAGGGCCATGAGGGGCAGATCCGGCAGGTCATCGCCCACAAAGGCCATGTTTTCGGGCTGGCAGCCAAAGGCCTGTACAAGATCCGGCAGAACAGCGGCCTTGTTGGAAACATTGTCCCAGACGAGGCGGATTTGCAGATTCTTCATGCGGGCCGAAAGGGCCGGGCCCATTCTGCCCGTTACAATGCCCACGGCAAATCCGTTCTGCAACAGAAGCCTCAAGCCCAGGCCGTCTCTCACCGAAAAGACCTTGGCCTCCCGGCCTGCCCCGTCATAGATGATTTCGCCCTTGGTGAGAACGCCGTCCACATCCAGAACCAGGGCCTTTACCTGGGCAAGCTTTGCCGTGTCCGGATTTTTTGATGAAAAGAGCGGCATTTCAAGCCTCCTTGACAGCAGCGTGCACAGCAGCCAGAACTTTGAGGAGATCCGGCACATCCTTCAAGGCAAGGGAGTTGGGGCCGTCACAGCGGGCATTGTCCGGGTCGGGGTGAACCTCGAAAAAGATGGCATCCACACCGGCAGCAACAGCGGCCCTTGCCAGCACCGGGGCCTGACGGCGGTCGCCTCCGGAGCAGGAGCCTTTGCCGCCCGGCATCTGCACGCTGTGGGTTGCATCAAAAACAACAGGGCAGCCCAGATTCCTCATTATTTCAAGGCCCCGAAAATCCACCACAAGGTTGTTGTAGCCAAGCATGGTGCCCCGCTCGGTTAACAGAATCCTTTCATTTCCCGCCTGACGAACCTTGTTCACAGCGTGCTCCATGTCCCAGGGGGCCAGAAACTGGCCTTTTTTTATGTTCACCGGCTTCTGTGTTTTTGCCGCGGCCACCAGAAGGTCGGTCTGGCGGCACAAAAAGGCAGGAATCTGAAGAATGTCAAGAACCTTGGCCGCAGTTTCAGCTTGGTCGGGCGTGTGAATGTCCGATATTACGGGAACGGAAATATCCTCCCTCACGCGGGCAAGAATCTCCAGGCCCCTTGACATGCCCGGCCCCCGGTAGGAGGTTAAAGATGTGCGGTTGGCCTTGTCAAAGCTTGCCTTGAAGCAATAACCCATACCGCAGGCGGCTGCCGCCTGCTTTAATGCAGCGGCTGTTTCAAGGCAGATTTCAATATCTTCAATCACGCAGGGACCGCCGATAAAAAGCAGGGGGGCCCCCTTGCCCACCGGCACATTGCCTATGGTGAATGACTCCATGTTGATTTCCTTTAAATCCTTTGCAAAAAATGGAACTTTTTAAGGAGGTTTAACGCGGCTTGTGCATTTGTGTCAACTGACGGCCAAAAAAGCAAGGCAGGCATTGCCGGAGGCCCGGTCCGGAACGGATTTCTTCATGGATCAAGTCAGCATCAGGCCGGTTGACAAAAATGCCTGACCTGCTATACGAATCCCGTGAATTTTTTTTGGCCAACTTGGGCGCATAAACCCCTTGTGCAATTTTTTTGTCCGCATCATACGAGGTGCCATGAGCAGCCAGAGCATAATCATAAACGGCAGAACAGCCCCATTTGAGACAGGTGAAAGCATACTTGATGCCGCAAAAAAAATAGGCATTGAGATACCCACCCTTTGCTTTTTGAAAAAAGCCGCGCCCACGGGTGTGTGCGGCGTTTGCGCGGTGGAGATTGATGGCGCTCCCGATCTGGTCACAGCCTGCAACACCCCTGCAAGCCAAGGCATGGTCATCCGTACCGAGTCGCCTAAAGTGGTGGCAAGGCGCAAGGCTGTCATCAAGAATCTTCTGTCATCGGGCAATCACAACTGCGCGGTGTGCGGAACAGGCCCAGGGGAATGGGAGCGGTTCCAGGCCCTTGTGCAGGGCAGGGACAATGCCCAGGAGCTTTGCCCGGTTTGGGGAGACTGCGAGCTCCAGAACCTGGCCTTTCTGTACCAGGTTCAGGGCGAAAACGCAGCAAAGCCTGCCCAGGAATTTCCCAAGGTGGAGATAAACCCCTTCATCGTGCGCGATTACGCCCGCTGCATCGGCTGCGGCCGCTGCGCCCAGGCCTGCAACAGCGTGCAGGTGAATGACGCCATAAACTATGTTCCCGGCGAGGCCAAGGCAGGCGAGTTCCCTTTGGCCAACGAGGACTGCGTTTTCTGCGGCGAGTGCATACAGGCCTGCCCTGTGGGCGCCCTTGTGGAAAAAAACGCCCGCTACACCGTGCGCCCCTGGGAAACAAAAAAAGTTCGCACCACCTGCTCTTACTGCGGTGTGGGCTGCCAGTTGTGGCTCCATGTGAAGGACAACAGGGTCGTTAAGGTCACAGGCGTTGAGGAGGTGGGCCCCAACTGGGGCAGCCTGTGCGTTAAGGGCCGCTTCGGGTTTCATTTTGTGGGCCATGAGGAAAGGCTCACCACTCCTCTCATCAAGGAAAACGGCAAATTTCGGGAAGCTTCATGGGACGAGGCTCTGGATCTTGTGGCCAAAAAGTTGGGCGAAATCCGCGATGCCTCCGGCCCGGATGCCTTTGGCCTGCTCACCAGCGCCAGGGTGACAAATGAGGAGAACTACATTGCCCAGAAGTTTGCCCGTGCGGTGATAAAAACAAACAATGTGGACCATTGCGCCCGTCTCTGACACAGCGCCACCGTGGCCGGTCTGGCCGCAGCGTTTGGCTCTGGCGCAATGACAAACCCCATCGGCGATGTGGAGAAGGCAAAAGCCATCCTCATCACCGGCTCCAATACAACGGAAAACCACCCTGTGCTTTCCTGCTACGCCAAGCGGGCCGCACGGTTTGCAGACGCCAAGATAATTGTGGCCGACCCGCGCAAAATTCCCATGGTCCGGCATTCCACCCTCTGGATGCGCCAGAAGCTTGGCACGGATGTGGCCTGGATAAACGGCATGATGCATGTAATCATCCGGGACGGGCTTTACGATGAAAAATATGTGAAGACCCGCACCGTGGGCTTTGAGGACCTCAAGAAAACCGTTGAAAAGTACACGCCCCAATTTGTCGAAGAAATAACCGGCATTCCTGCCGAGGACATTGAGGAGGCTGCCAGGATATTTGCAAAGGCAAAGTCTGCGGCCATCCTTTACACAATGGGCATAACCCAGCACATCTGCGGCACGGACAATGTGAAATCGCTTGCCAACCTTGCCATGCTCACGGGCAATGTGGGCAAGGAAGGCGGCGGGGTCAACCCACTGCGTGGGCAGAACAATGTGCAAGGGGCCTGCGACATGGGCGGGCTTCCCAATGTTTACACCGGCTACCAGCCAGTTGCCAATGCAGACAACAAAAAGAAGTTCGAGGATGCCTGGGGCGTTACGGGCTTAAACGAAAAGCCGGGCATGACAGCCACCAGGATGCTGCCCGCAGCCCATGAGGGCAAGTTGAAGGCCCTGTATATAATCGGCGAAAACCCCATGCTTTCGGACCCTGATATTGATCACGCCAAAGCCTGCCTTGAACACCTGGATTTTCTTGTGGTGCAGGACATTTTCCTCACGGAGACAGCCCAACTTGCCCATGTGGTGCTTCCAAGCGCCTGCTTTGCGGAAAAGGAAGGCACCTTCTCCAACACAGAGCGCAAAATTCAGCGGGTGCGCAAGGCCGTCAACCCGCCGGGCCAGGCAAGGGACGACTGGTGGATTCTGGTGGAACTGGCCAGGCGCATGGGCTACACCATGAATTACGCGCACAGCCGCGCCATTTTTGAGGAAATTGCCCGCGTGACCCCCTCCTACTGCGGCGTGAGCTACGAGCGCATCGAGCATGACGGCCTGCACTGGCCCTGCCCAGGCCCGGATCATCCGGGAACGCCCTGCCTGCACAAGGAGCAGTTCACCTGCGGCCTTGGCGTGCTTCATGCGGTGGAGTGGATTCCGCCTGCCGAGCAGCCTGACGAGGATTATCCCTTTTATCTCACCACAGGCCGCCACATCTACCACTACCACACTGGCACCATGACCATGAAGTCTGATGGGTTAAACGAGGCTGCGCCCGAATGCTACCTTGAGATAACGCCTGCGGATGCAGATGAGCTTGGCGTTTCAAACGGCGACATGGTGGAGGTGAAATCCCGGCGGGGGGCCATAACGGTAAAAGCCAGGGTCTGTGACGCCACCGAGGATGGAACGGTCTTCCTGCCCTTCCATTACGCCGAGGCTGCTGCCAACAAGCTTACCAACTCGGCCCTGGACCCGATTGCCGCAATTCCCGAGTTCAAGGTCTGCGCTGTCAGCATCAGCAGGGCTGCATAAAAAATACGGCAGGGGAAGGTTTTTTTCTTTGGCCTCCCCTGCCGTTTTGTTTTTTTTGATCCTGCAAAACCACACTTCATTTCTCCGGCGCAAATTGTTTTTCCTGCTTTTGCCTTTTGTTTTACTGGGATTTTTTAAGCAAGACCCCTCTGTCGGCAAAAAAATCCTTCCCGCGCTATTGCCAGGGGCGTCAATTTCCATTATGGAGAAAAAGTTTAGGGCTTTGGCCTTCCGGCAGGGTTGGTCAGGGCAAAAAAATGCGGCTTTTTGTTGCCTTTTTTGGTTTGGTGCTGCTTTCCGGCAATCCAAAACAAATATGGCAGGGGGTGTAAAATTAGAGATTTCGTTTAAACCCGGCAGCCGGGGCGGGCCGTTTTGTTTTGGCGGCTTTGTCCTGTTTTCATAAACTGGGGATAAACCCCAGATTAATCCTGAACCATCGCCCAGGGGCGGCAACCCTTGAGCGCCAAGACTTGGAAAGGAGTTTTTTTAGAATGGCCCAACTTATTTCCGACCGCAGGGATGTGGACTTCGTGCTTTTTGAGCAGATGAAGGCCCACGAGCTGGCAAAAACCGAGCAGTACGCACAGTTTAACAAAAAAACCATCGAGATGATCATCAACGAGGCAAGAAACCTTGCCATCAAGGAAATTCTGCCCACAAACAAGCCGGGCGATGAAAAGGGCTGCCGCCTTGAAAACGGCAAGGTCATCGTGCCTGAAGAATTTCATCGCGCCTACAAGCTCTACTGCGAAGGCGAGTGGCTGGCAATGGCCGAGGATGTGGAAGTGGGCGGCCAAGGCTTTCCCATTATCGTAACCCAGGCGGCCAGCGAATACTTTGTGGGCGCCAACTGTGCTTTCATGATGTATCCGGGCCTAACCCACGGCGCAGCCCACCTTGTGGAGGTTTTCGGTACGGAAAAGCAAAAGAAGCTTTATCTGTCAAAAATGTACTCCGGCAAGTGGGGCGGCACCATGCTGCTTACAGAGCCGGATGCAGGCTCGGATGTGGGCAATCTTACCACAACGGCTTATCCCAACGGGGATGGCACCTACACCATCAAGGGACAGAAGATCTTCATCTCCGCAGGTGATCACGACCTTGTGGAAAACATTGTGCATCCGGTTCTTGCCCGCATTGATGGCGCACCTGCCGGAACCAAGGGCATAAGCCTTTTTGCAGTGCCCAAAATCTGGGTCAATGACGATGGCTCGCTTGGCGATGACAACGATGTTGTGATTGACCGCCTTGAGGAGAAGATGGGCATTCATGGCAATGCCACCTGCGTTATGATTCTTGGCGGCAAGGGCAAGTGTAAGGGCACGCTCCTGGGCGAGGCCAACAAGGGAATGCGCGCCATGTTCCAGATGATGAACGAGGCCCGCCTGGGTGTTGGCATCCAGGGCTATTCCTTTGGCACCGCTGCCTACATGTATGCCTTGAACTACGCCCGCCAGCGCGTCCAGGGCCGCTCGCTACTGGATTTCATGAACCCGGACGCCCAGCCCGTGACCATCATAAACCATCCTGATGTGCGGCGTATGCTCACCTGGATGAAGGCTATGGTGGACGGCATGAGGAGCTTCATCTATTACACCGGCCATTGCTTTGACATTGTGCGCTCATCCAAGGACGAGGCTGCAAAGGAAAAGGCCCAGGGGCTTATTGAGGTTCTTATCCCCATTCTCAAGGCCTACTGCACAGATAAATCCTTCGAGGTCTGCACACAGGCCATGCAGACTTACGGCGGCTATGGCTACACCAAGGAATATCCCATCGAGCAGCTTCTGCGCGACTGCAAGATCACGGGCATCTACGAAGGCACCAACGGCATCCAGTCAATGGATTTGCTGGGCCGCAAGCTTGGCATGAAGGGCGGCAAGCCTTTTATGGATCTCATCGGCGAAATGAGCAAAACCGTTGCCCAGGCCAAGGGAATTAAAGGCCTTGAAACCCTTTCGGCCCAGGTGGAAGAGGCTGTGGGCAAGCTTGGCGAAATCGCCATGCTCATGGGCAAGACAGCCATGAGCGAAAAGGTTCTCACAGCTTTCACCTATTCCTACAATTTCCTGGATGTCTGCGGTGATACCATAATGGCATGGATGCACCTGTGGCGGGCCTGCATTGCCAAGCCCAAGCTGGATGAGCTCACCGGCGGCGACCCGGCGCAGATTGCCAGCAAAAAGGATGCAGCCTTCTATGACGGCCTTGTGAAAACCGCCCAGTTCTTCGGAAGCGCGGTTCTGCCCGTAGCCCTGGGCAAGATGGCGGCCATAAAGAACATGAGCTCTGCTGCTGTTGATATGCTTGATGACGGTTATGCAGGCAAGTAGCAGGCTGGCGGTTATTTAATATCCCCCAAAAATTAAAAGGCCGCCGGAAAAAAATTTCCGGCGGCCTTTTAATACCCGGAGGCCCGATGCAGGAAAAAACAGAAGAAAGCCCCGTTTTATATGAGGTTGTCCGGGCCACGGCCCTTATCACCCTAAACCGGCCCCACAAAAGAAACGCCATAAGTCAGGGGCTTCTTGCCGGGCTTTACGACAGCCTTGAAAAGGCCCAGGCAGACCCGGCGGTTCGCGCCATAATCCTCACCGGCGCTGGGGAAAGTTTCTGCGCTGGCCTGGATCTCTCCCGCCTTGCCACGGACAACCTTATGGACCCGCGTGGGGACGGCAGGGACTTGATGGACATACGGCCCCTTATCAAAAAGCCCATTATCGGCGCAATAAACGGCCACGCCATAACCGGCGGCATGGAGCTTGCCCTAAACTGCGATTTCTTAATCGCTTCAGAAAAGGCCTCCTTTGCAGACACCCACGCCAAAATAGGCATTCATCCGGGCTGGGGCATGAGCCAGCTTCTGCACAGGGCAGTGGGCCTTGCAATGGCAAAGCAGATGTCTTTTACTTGCAAATTTGTGGATGCCAAAAAAGCCCTTGAAATGGGCCTTGTCAACGAGGTTGTGCCCCAAGAAAAACTTTTGGACCGCTGCCTGGAAATTGCCGATGACATAGCAAAAACAAATGCGCCCGTGTTTGAAATAATAAAGCAGTGCATTGAAGACGGGGCTAACATGACTTTTGCCGATGCCCTGCAAAGGGAAAGGGACGGCTTTAACGCCTTTCTTTCCCAAAGCGGGGCGCTGAAAAAATAATCCGGCCCTCTCAACAGACAAAGCAGATTTTGCGCCTGCCGGGCTGTATCAGCCCTGCCCGGAAATGCCCAGTATGCTTTTCACCTGCCCGATTTTGCCTTCCAGGTTGGCCTGACGGCTTATCATTATTCTTTGGGCCATGGGCGGCCCGGCCCCGTGCATGGATTCAATGAGGTAGGCCACGCAGCCCGCGCCTGCCACAAGGTTTTCAATGAAACGCAAAACCTTTATGCGGTCTGAAGTGTCAACCCCGGCTGCTCCGGCAAGATATTTTTTTATGTAGGGGCCGGTAATTGGGTCGTCAAAATCCGCAGAAGAAGGCAGCGTGCCGATGAGCCCGCCTGCGATGTCGGTTGCCAGCCGGGCGATTTCGTAGGGAAAGCGCGTGACATTCAGCTTGCACACATTTGCAAGAAGCAGATCCACCATGAAGTTGCCAGCCGCTGTTTTCTGCCCCCTTGCCGAGCAGGCTATGCCGC
>Ga0351962_1020_pt1 | contig 48567 bp, 40 predicted proteins | sample TotcelT113001N13_FD_205805 | JGI IMG/M metagenome (GOLD analysis project Ga0351962, IMG submission 205805) | Enriched cells from coal bed in the Powder River Basin, Montana, United States - Total cells T11 rep3 HSBNCT.T11.300.1.N13 ...
AACAGCCATGCAAAATGATTCATGGGAGCAGTTCGGCCAAAAAATTTCCCGACTGCTGGCAGGCCTTGAGGTGAGCGCGGCCGGAAGCGGCCCTCTTGCCCAGAATGATGGTTTTGGCCTTTGGCAGGCCTGGTGCAATGAAATCCGCAATGCGGACCGCTGCCTGTTTTTCTGCGGCAACGGGGCCTCGGCAAGCATGGCAAGCCACTTTGCAGCGGATGTTGCGAAAAACGGCCATATCCGGGCGCTCGTCCTCACGGACCCGGCCCTGATAACCGCCATAGGCAACGATCTGGCCTTTGACAGGGTTTTTGCTGAACCCATCGAATGGTGGATGCAGCCTTCGGACATGCTTGTGGCTATAAGCTCATCGGGCAATTCCCCCAATGTGGTGAGGGCCGTTGAAACAGCCTTGAAGCTGAAAGGGCGGGTCGTCACCCTTTCCGCCATGAAGCCTGATAATGCCATAAGAAGTCTGGGCTCGCTCAATTTTTATATTCCCGCAAAAACCTACGGAGGGGCTGAAACCGCCCATGCAGCCATCCTGCATCACTGGATGAACCTCATGGAAGCCTCGGCCGGGGCACAGGCAAAAAAGTGAAAGAGCGCCTGAAAAACTCCCGGCTCCTTTTTCAAGGCCTTGCGGCAATGGGAATCACCCTTGCCTGCCTGGTTCTTGTAAGCCTTGTAATGGAGTTTTTCGGAGCGGATGCCAAAATTTCAGGCCTTTTTTACGATACGGAAAGCGGATGGGGCCTTTATTCAAAACAACCCTGGATAAGCATTTACAAATTCGGCACAATTCCCGGCCTTTTGCTCGGCATTACCGCACTTGGGGTGTGGATATTCTCCCTTTCCTCTCCGCGCATTGCACCCTGGCGACGATACGCGCTGCTGGTGCTGCTGACAATGGTTATTGGCGGCGGGCTTGTGGTAAACGGATTTTTAAAGCCCTACTGGGGCCGCCCCAGACCGTCCCAGACCCAGATTTTTGACGGGGCATGGGAATATCGCCCCCCACTATCGCCCGGCGTACCCGGCAGGGGAACATCCTTTCCCTGCGGGCATTGCACAATGGGCTTCGTTTTTGTCTCCCTTTGGTTTGTAAGAAGAAAAAGCCCGGCTCTTGCCTGGGCAGGGCTTTGCGGCGGCCTTGCCTGGGGAGGCTTTGTGAGCGCGGCAAGGGTTGTTCAGGGCGCACATTTTACCACAGACGCCCTTTGGTCCCTGGGGGTGATTCTGCTCACAGCCCAGGGCCTTTACTATTTTGTGCTGCGCATTCGCGCCCATGAGGAGCAGGCTGCCGGGCCGCCGGATGCTGATGCCGGGACAATATCCGGCCCTGAAGATGCGGGCGGCCTGCAACAAGGCAATACTGCAGAAACCCGGCCCGGCAAAAGAAGGCTTCTTCTTGCCTTTGCAATCCTGGCCGGGCTCATGAGCCTTTTCTTTCTCACCCGAAGGCCGGTTTACGAGGCCCTGCATGTGCCCCTGTATCTTGTTGCCGGAACCGAAAGGCTTATCCTGGTGACCAATGTCGAGCCAGGTAAAATTTCGATAAGCCACCTGCCCATTGAGCTTGCCCGGCTCCGCTTCGAGTCCTGTGGCTTCGGCCTGCCTTTTTCAACATGGAAAACCCACCTTTTTGTAAAGGACTACGATTTGACAAGGGAATACTGGGTGCTCATCGAAACAGGCGGTTATTACTCGGAGATGGATCATACAATAGAAATCCAAATGCCCGAAGCCTTGAAGGGCATCACCCGCGTGGAGTTGCGCATTGAACCGGCCCCGACCTTTCCCGGTCGGCCCTGACGCCTTTATCGGAAAAACGCTCTTGCTAAAAATCCTGCGGCCTACTATAATTATTAAATTACATCAGTAAGCATGGAGCAGCAGCTCCAGCCAGTTTGGTCACACCCCCTTAAGCGACACAAAGGAGGGCTTAAATGAAGCGCCTGTCTGTTGCCTTGCTGTTGGCCGTTCTTATTCTTGCCTCCCCTGCCTTGGCCATAGCCGGTGAGGCCGGCATGACAAGCCTGGGCCTGCGCGTGGGCTACTGGCAGTACAAGGGCGATGAAGCCGCCTTTGGAGGCCAGGCCGAGCTGGGGGCTGATCCGGCTTTCGGCTTTGGGGCCAGCGCCAGCTACTTTCCCATCAACAACTTTGCCCTTGTCTTTGATGTGGATCATGTGCGCACCAAACTCAACATCAATGAAATGGAGGTGGGAGACCTTCACCAGACGCCAATCCTGCTTTCGCTTCGCTTCCAGCCCACCCTGGGGGATTACTTCATGCCCTACCTGGGCGGCGGCGGCGGCTACTACCTGAACTACTTCAAGCATTTTTATTCCCAGCTTCAAAACACATCCGTAAAGGACAACTTCGGGTGGCACCTCTGCTTTGGGGCGGATTATCTGCTTGACGAGCTTCTTACCCCCAACACGGCCCTGTCCCTGGATGTCCGCTATGCAGCAAACCGCACGGAGGAGGAAAACATCCCCAACCCCGACCCTCTGACCCTGGATGCCTGGGTTATTTCATCGGGTTTCAAAATCTACTGGTAAAAAGAAATACATTGTCTGCAAAAAAACACGGGGAGAGGCCCTTATAAGAAGGCCTCTCCCCTTCTTGTTGCGTAAACCCGCCTTAAAAAATCACCCGGCAGCCCTGTTACCGGACAACAAAGCCGTGGCGCAGGGCAATCTTTTCAAATATGCGGGCAAGGCCTGCGGCAAGGGCGTAGATTGACTCCACCGGCAGGTTTTTTTCGCCTGTGGAGTCGAAAAACACATTCAAGGACGAATCCATGTCATCGCCGGGCTTCCAGTAGCATATAAGCACGGGTACAAGGGGAAGCGGATAGAGAACCACGGCCACATCGGACTGTTGGAAGTCCGGAGCGCGACGGCCGCCAAAGAGATCCATCATGTCGTCGAAAAGCTCCGGGTAGCTGTCTGCCACCTTTCGCATGGACTCCTCGCAGACCTTGTGGAAAAGCCCATACCACTCCATGCCCTTGGAAAACTCGCGAAAGGACACCCACTGCCCGGAAAGGGGCACGCCCCTGCTGTCGAGAATGTAGCTTAAAAGCGGAACGGCCAGCCACATGTGCAGGTGTATTTCCGAATACAGGTTCCCGTTCTGGTCCACGCTGACAGGCTTGCCGCAAACAGGCACCGTTAATTTTCCGTTGGCAAGGGATGCCCCTATCCTTTTGGCCGCCTCTTCAAAATCAACACTCTGGATGCGGTTTTTCAAAAGCTCAAGAAACTGCTTCTGGTCCCTTTCCATGTCCGCGCCGCGCCGCCCTTTCACGCTGTAACTGGCAAGCTCGTCAGCCGGAATGGCGGGGCATTCATCCAACTGCCTTCTGCCGTTTATGACCGCTGCGGCAAAGGCCAGGCAGGTGGGCTCCCCGCATTTGCGGCAGTTGGACTTGTCAACAATTTTAAGAACATCCACAGGCGATTTGAGCTCTTTCACGGAAATCTCCTTTGAAAAGGCAATATCATTCAAATATTTTCTGTTTTCCCCTGTATCACAATTCTTTTTCAAAACCAAAAGCCCCCTGCCCTTGCCGGGCAAAGCGCCGTCAAAATCAGGATGAATTTCCCTCGCCGGATTCCCACACAGGGTTTGCCATAACATAAAGCAATGGAGTATAATATCGGCAGATGTTTGGGCAGGCCAGGCAGCGCCATAAATCATGACTTGCAATGTTTTGTAATTTATGGCATTTTATTGGATGATAATATCCGGCCAATAAAATTTATGCTGTTTAACAGGCAGGCATTTCAATCGGCAAAAAGGCCTTGCAAAAAACCCGCAGAAAGGGAAATTTGCCGGCCTTTCCGGCCTGTTTCCAATTTAAGAAACCATTGCTGCACTTTATGAGCAACATTTCTGTACCGGCCTGGCAGGGGAAAGCCTTTGAGGAAAATCCCCTGGAAATCAGGAAAGGAGACTTTCTCTCATGATTTTGAGCTTTTTAAAGGGTCATCCCGGCAAACGGTTGATGCCTGCCTTCCTGTGCATGGCCGTGGCTGCAATTCTGCTCTGCCTGCCCGCAGAATCCGGGGCAAGCCAGTACAAGGTCACTGTGGATGTGAGGCCTGCCGGAGCAGGCACAATCGAGATAGACGGCGTCCCGGTTCAGGATTATCCGTCATCCTTTGTGTTCCCGTCCCCGCCAACTCCAGGGAACAACCCTGAATTCAGGGCCATTCCCACAGGTGCGCCGCAAGATCAGGTTTTTGCGACATTTGCGGGATGGACAGTCAGGGAATGGCCCCATGTCCCTGTCGGTCAAATCATGGACAACCCCTATCAGCCCTTGTTCAACGCCGACCGGACCCTTTATGCAAACTTCACCACCAATATCGGAATTGTAGAGGGGTTTTTGTGGAATGATGCAGACAGGAACGGAATCCAAATTGAAGGTGAGCAGCCCCTTGAAAACTGGACGGTTCATCTTCACAAGGCTGACGGCACGCGGGTAATGACCACCCAGACGGATTACCGTGGCTGGTACGGCTTCATGCCCCCGGAGCCTGGGACCTACTATGTGTTTGTTGACACCAAGGCAGGCTGGGCCATAAGCCCAAGGCATGCCCCCGGATCAACCGTTCAAAACAGGTCCGACATTTACCAGTTCAATTATCCGCCCCATGTGAACACCATCAATTCCGGCGATCCAAGAACCACGGACACAAAGCTTGTTGATGCCGCAAACCCCGGCGCCCTTTGGAACGGCGGCTACTACCAGCCGGACTTCAATATCCCCATCGGGCAGGCAAAAACAATCTGGGATTTGTTGCGCGATGTCGTAATTGTGGATATCCGGGATCAGGCGGCCTACTGCCAGGGCTCTGTTCCCTGCTCGCTCAATTACACATTTACAGACGATTTTCTTGCAACCAACCTGGATGCCTTGAAACTTGAACTGGACCCCTCATGGACCCCCGGAAAGCTCGTCACCAAGGCAGTGGGCATAATTGATGCCGACGGCCAGTGGAGCACCGTTGCAACCCAGTTCCTTCGGGACAATGGTTTAACAGAGGCCTACAATATAGTTCCGGGAATGAATGAGTGGATTTGGGCAACGGTTTCCTGCAATGACAATTATCCGTTGGCGGATGCCGGGCCTGACGGCGCTGTCATGGAAGGCTCAACATACCTGCTTGACGCCACAGGCTCCTCCCAGATCCAGATTCACTCCTATTCCTGGGAGCAGTTGTCCGGGCCTGCCGTAGCCCTTGCAGATTCCAAGGCCCTTACCACCACCTTTGTGGCTCCGCCGGTGGCTCAGGACCTCACCCTTTCATTCCTGCTTTTTGTTGAAACACACAACCAGACTTGTTTATTGGCGGCTGATACCGTTGTCATCACCGTTCAGGATAACGGCGTCACCCAATATCCTGCGGATGTCACCAAGTTCTTTTCCTTCAACGGGCACCCCGTGGGAATAAGGGTGAACAGCGGAGGCTCCCTGGTAAGCCTTGCACCGGCGGCATTTGCACCTGTAAGCGCAACTGCCGGAGTGCCTGATCACATGCCTTACGAGCTTTTCGAGTTTGCCATAAAACTTGATGCTGCCCATGCCCAGGCCAATGTCACCTTCTTCTTCCCCCATGCCCAGCCCGACAGGGCAAGGTGGTACAAATACACCAGCGCAGGCCAGTGGGTGGAGGCAGGCCAGAATGCTGCATGGAGCGCCAACGGCATGGAGCTTACCCTTGACCTGGTGGATGGGGGGCCTGGAGACGAAGGGGGCGTGGACGGCTTTATCCGTGACCCCGGCGGCCTGGGATATTTTGATGTCCCGCCTGTTCCGCCTGTTCCGCCCTACGAGCCTCCCACAAGCCGGGGCGATGATTCGGGCAGCTCCAGGGGATGCTTCATAAATGCCTTGAAAAACTAGCTCCCAAGGGCTTGGGGCACAAGGCAAGGCCCCATTGACACCCTGCTCCTGAAATGCAAAACAGGGCCGGAAAATTCCGGCCCTGTTTTTTTATGGACAAGCGCCCCCTTGTTCAACAGGCAGGCGTTATCTGCCTTATGCGGTCAGCATGGGCCTGTCTGCCAGCATTTTGCGGGTGATTATATGCAGGTGGTGGCCCAGGATGGAAAACTTGACAGCTTCGGGAAATGCGCCCGTGTTCTTGAAAAGATTACGCGCAATGAATTTGATATACTGCCAGCCATAGGGCGTAAAGGGTTGACGCAACAGGGAGCCAAAAAGTGCCCGGAGTTCCCCTACCTTTATTGAGCGGCATGCGTGGGGATTTGCCTTCAAAGTGTCCAGCACGCGGTTGCAGCGGGCAAAATAGTTTTTGAGGCTTCTGTCGTAAATTGTGGAAAGCACCTTGCGGTAACCTGCCTGAAGGGCCTCCGGTGACTGGCGGGTCTTGAAATTGGCAGCAGCGCAGGAAACATTGTTGCCACCTGAAACACCCAAAATCCTGTCTTCCCGCACAAGCCGATCGTGCAGGTCTGTTCCGGGCAGGGCTGTCAAAAGCCCCACCATTGCACGGGGAATGCCCGCCTGCTGGATGAACGCTATCTGCCGGTCTGCTATGTCATCCGTATCGGAATCAAAGCCCAGTATGAATCCGCCCATGACCTCCATGCCGTAATTCTGGATTTTGCGGATGGCAAGCGTCATGTCGGATTTCAGGTTCTGGACCTTGCCGGTTTCTGCCAGGGATTCAACCGAAGGTGTTTCAATGCCGATGAAAACCTCGTTAAAGGCCGCATCCCTCATGGCTTCCAGAAGGGGTTCGTCATCTGCCAGGTTTATGGATGCCTCGGTGTAGAATTTGAAAGGATAGTTGAGCTCCTTCTGCCAGGCAATGAGTACGGGCAGAAGGTCTTTTTTCACCTTGCTCTTGTTGCCGATGAAATTGTCATCCACCATGAAAACCGCGCCGCGCCAGTTGAGATCATAAAGGGCGTTCAGCTCCTCAAGCATCCTGGCGGCAGGTTTTACCCGCGGCTGGTTTCCGTAAACCTTCCAGATGTCGCAGAACTCGCAGTGAAATGGGCAGCCCCTGGAATACTGCACAGCCATGGAAGCATAGGATGAGCGCTTGAGCAGATCATAGCGCGGTGTCCGTGTGACAGCCAGGTCCGGCCTTTTTTCCGCCTTGTAAACAGGCTTGGCGCAGCCCTGCTCCAGGTCAGCCATGAAAGCCTCCATAACGGTCTCTGCTTCGCCGAGAACAAAATGGTCAACATTTTTTATCGGCTCCTGGCTGCTTGTAACATGGGGACCGCCTGCCACAACAATTTTCCCGGCCTTTTTGCAGCGGGCTGCAACGGTTTCAAAAGATTCCTTCTGCACAATCATGGCCGAGAGAAAAACCGCATCAGCCCATGCAATGTCGGAATCTTTAAGCCTGGCGACATTCTCGTCCACAAGCCTTACATTGATGTGCTGCGGAATGTAGGCAGCCACCGTTATGAGCCCCAGAGGAGGCATGGATGACCTTTTGCCGATAAACTTCAAGGCGTGCTGAAAACTCCAAAAGGTGTTTTTGGGCACCTGCGGATAAACCAGAAGAATGTTGCGGATTGAGCCCATGATGTTTCCCCCTGAACTTTTTTAAAAATAACAACACGCGGGATGCCTTATGACCTGGGGATAACATTAAGGCGCGGCACAAGCCTCGTACAGCAAATTGTTAATTATTACATTTGTTTTACATGCATGGGGCAAAAGCATTTTGCCAACGGAAGGCATGAAAAGTGCTTGAATGTGCCGTTTGCCTGTAAAGAAGCGAAGCGGACATCATGATCTAAAAATTTTCCCCGCATCATTTTCACGCAACTGTTTCAGAACCCGCGGGAAAGGGCGCGGAAGAGGTTGCCGCGGATTTTGCGGTTCTCCTGGTAGAGCTGCTCCAGGTAACCCTTCATGAGGCGTCTTTTGGAGCTCTGCTCGCTGGGGCAGCCAAGCTTTGCAACAGGCATCTGCATAAGGTTTGCAAAGCGGGCTATTTTGGCCTCATCTGCATAGGCCAGGGGACGGATGACGGTAAGCGAGCCCTTGAAAAAGGGCTGGGCAGGGGCCATGCTTACAGCCTCGCCTGCATAGCACATGTTAAGGAAAAAAGTTTCAATAAGATCATCCTTGTGGTGGCCAAGGGCAATCTTGTTGCAGTCAAGCTTTTTGGCCACCTCAAAAAGGCGCTGCCTTCTCAATCGGGAGCATAAAAAGCAGGGGTTTTCGCGGTTTACCTCGCTGTGGGCCACAAGGCCGAAATCCGTCTGCTCCGCAAAAAAATCAATGCCAAGCCCGCTGCAGAAATCGCTGATGGCCTTTTCATGCCCAAAGGAAAAGCCAGGATTGATATGCACCGCAAAAAGACTGTAATCCACCGGCGCCCTTGTAAGGCGCTCTGCCAGAATCCACAGCAGCACAAGGCTGTCCTTGCCGCCGGAAACACCCACAACAATCCTGTCGCCGTCAGCCAGCATACTGTGACGGTGAAGGGCCTGGCCCACCTTGCGGTTCATATCCGCCCACAGACTCTGGGGGACCTTTCCCGCAAAAAGCCTTTTAAATCGCTCTTGCATTGCTCAAACCGGATTGCGGGCAACAGCAGAAAAAATTGCGGGGAAAACTTTTTTGGAAAAAAGTTTTCCCCGCACCTTTCAAACTTTGAACATTTTCAAAATTTTATAACAGGATGGAGCAGAAAGCCGCCCTGCAACCAAAAAGTTTTGCAAAAAACTTGAACCCGGCTTCCAGCCTGAAAACCGTTTTCAGCGGGCTTGCAGCCGACCCGCCTGCATCACGGAATAATTTGTTATCATATTCCGGAAGCCTTGGCCGCCTATTCGGGATTGATTATTTCCGGATTCTTCAAAAAAACCTTGTCTGCCGCTATTTCCCGAAGGGCAGTCACCACATCCTCGTTTTTGGATGCGCTTATCAGATACTCGGAGCCTTCACGCATCTGGCGCACACGGTTTGCAGCCATGTGAACCAGCACAAAACGGTTGGGCACGCGCTTTAGGCAGTCATCAATGGTAATTCTTGCCATTTTCTTCTCCTTAAAGTTTTGGCTCATTTCCGAAAAACCGGGCCTGCGCCAAAAAAAACAGCTCTCACCGACTCACCCGCATTAAAGGGCCTTATCCATACAAAAAGCAAGCAAAACCTTAACCCACGGCAAAAAAGACCGGAAGCCTTGCCCCGAAAAAGCCGGCTGGCGGCAAAAGGCCACAAAAGGCGTTACAGGATATCCACGACGCAAAACCGCTTCAAGCCCGATGGAGTAACAACCGTAATCTCATCATCAGGCTTTTTGCCCAGAAGCGCCTTGCCCAGGGGAGAGGTGACGGATATCTTGCCGTTTTTGACATCCGATTCCTCTGGTCCAAGAATCTGGTAGGTCACTTCCTCTTCCGTGTCCAGGTTTTCCAGAAGCACGGTGACACCGAAAACCACTTTGTCTTTGGGGGCGTTGTTTGGATCAATTATCTGGGCGGCCCCAAGCTTGTATTCCAGGTCCCGTATGCGGGCGTCAAGCATCCCCTGCCTTTCCTTGGCAGCGTGGTACTCCGCATTTTCGGAAAGGTCGCCGTGGGCCCTTGCCTCCTCGATGGCGCGGATGTTGTCGGGCCTCTCGACTGTCTTCAAGCGCCTCAACTCATTGGACAGGGCTTCGTGCCCCTGCGGTGTCATGGGTATTGAATCGGGCATGATGTTTGGTGTCTTTCCCCTGCTGCCAGAAAATCACAGATATTTTTCAGCCAGAACCTCTGCAATCTGCACTGCATTGGTGGCTGCGCCCTTGCGGATGTTATCCGCAGCAATCCAGAGATTTATTCCGTTTGGAATGGATAAATCCTCCCGGATGCGGCCCACCAGGGTGTCATCCTGACCCGCAGCATCTATGGGCATGGGATAAAGGTTGGCAGAAGGGTCATCCACCAGTTTCACGCCCGGCGCAGTTGCAAGAAGCTCCCGGACCTCTTTTACGGAGATTTTCTTTTCCGTTTCAATGTTGACAGACTCACTGTGCCCGTAAAAAACCGGAACCCGCACCGTGGTGGCGGTTACACCCACGGAATTGTCGCCGAAGATTTTGCGGGTTTCGTTTAGCATCTTCATCTCTTCCTTGGTGTAGCCGTTTTCCAGAAAGCTGTCTATGTGGGGCAGGCAGTTGAAGGCTATCTGATAAGGATAAACCTTGTTTTTGACAGGCATATGGTTGACCATGGCCCGCACCTGCTCGTCAAGCTCGTCCACCGCCTTTTTGCCAGTGCCGCTGACCGCCTGATAGGTTGAAACCACTATGCGCCTGATGCGGACTGCCTTGTGGATTGGCCAGAGGGCCACAACCATCTGTATGGTGGAGCAGTTGGGGTTGGCGATTATGCCCTTTTTTGTGTAGCCTGCCACAGCGTCCGGGTTTACTTCCGGCACCACCAGGGGAACTTCCGGGTCCATGCGCCAGGCGCTGGAGTTGTCCACCACAACAGCACCTGCCTTTGCTGCGATTGGCGAAAACTTGAGGCTTGTTCCACCGCCCGCCGAAAAAATGGCGATGTCAACGCCGTCAAAGGAATTTTCATCCATGACCTGAACCGGAACCTGGACATGCTCATATGTGAGCGTCCGGCCTTTTGAGCGCTCCGATGCGAGAAGGCGGATATCCTTCACGGGGAAGCGGCGCTCCTCAAGGCATTTTATCATCTGCGTTCCCACCGCGCCGGTTGCTCCGGCAACGGCCACTGTAAATCGTTTCATGGTTTTGCTCCTCATTTTTAAAATTTTGCCGCCGCTTTTCCGTGTCCCGAACCTGCTACAGCTCCGTTGCGTAGCGGGCCACAAGGTCCCCCACCTGGCTTGTGGAAAAACCCATTCTGCCCGCTGCAAGGTCCTTTATGTCGTCCTTGACAGCCTTCATCACGGCCTTTTCCACAAAACCGGCTGCTGTCTCCTCCCCAAGGCTTTCCAGCATGAGCTGGCCAGCGCAGATGGCTGCAAGAGGGTTTATGACACCCTGGCCAGTGTACTTGGGGGCCGAGCCGCCGATTGGCTCGAACATTGAAACGCCCTGGGGATTTATGTTGCCGCCCGCGGCAATGCCCATGCCGCCCTGGATAATGGCACCAAGGTCTGTGATGATGTCGCCGAACATGTTGTCGGTCACAATAACATCAAACCATTCGGGGTTTTTGACCATCCACATGCAGGTGGCGTCAACATGGGCGTAATCGGTTTTTATGTCCGGGTACTCGGCGGCCACCTGGTAAAAAGCCCTTTCCCACAAATCAAAGGCATAGGTGAGCACATTTGTCTTGCCGCAGAGGGTTACAATTTTTTTGCCGTTTCGCCTGCGGCATACCTCAAAGGCAAAGCGGATGCAGCGCTCGACGCCTTTGCGGGTATTGATTGACTCCTGGATGGCCACCTCATCGGGCGTGCCTTTTTTAAGAACACCGCCCGCCCCCGCGTAAAGACCCTCCGTGTTTTCCCGCACCACCACAAAGTCAATCTCTTTTGGCCCCTTTTCCTTTATGGGGGTGTAAACGCCCTCGTAGAGTTTGACGGGCCGCAGGTTTATGTATTGATCAAGTGCAAAGCGAAGGTTGAGCAAAAGGCCCTTTTCCAGTATGCCCGGCGTTATGTCCGGGTGCCCGATGGCCCCAAGCAGAATCGCGTCATGCTTTTTAATTTTTTCAATGGTCTGGGGGTGCAGAATTTCGCCCGTGGCCTTGTAGTGCTCGCCGCCCAGAGGGTAATGCGTGTATTCAAGGCGGATGCCTGCCCTTTGCACGGCCGCGTCCAGAACCTTAACCGCCTCGTTGACCACTTCCGGGCCGGTGCCGTCACCGGGAATCAGCGCAATGTCGTAAGTTTTGCTCATTACAGATCCGCTCCGTTGTTTTTGGCAGGGCGCAAATTAAGCCAAAGCCGACACGCGCCTGCTGGCGCTGTCGGCCTGTGTGCGCCCCATTGCCCATTATTGCCTATGGAGTGTCTTCCTTTTGTTCCTGCCCGGTCTGCTCCTGATTTGAAGATTCGGCAGCGCCCGCTTTCAACTCTTTTTCAGCGGGCTTTTTAATTTTCTTTATCAGCGCACTTATCAGGCCGTGGAGAAAGTAAACATAGCCCATCAGAAAAAGGCCGATTTCCGGCTCAACAGCAATGAGCGCCAGCAGGATTATCATGGCAGCCAGAAGGTTGAAGCTCTTTTTCTGGGCAACCTCCGGCTTTTTGAAGCTGGCGTAAGGTATGTTGCTTATCATCAGAAAGCTCAACCCGTAAACCAATATGAGCATTATGACTGGATATGGCGGCGGCGTTGTGGCATCGGTCCAGCCCAGCCTGTAAAATATAAGGATTGTTACAGCGCACAGGCCCGCCCCTCCGGGAATGGGAAGGCCCGTAAAATAGGCTGGGTCCCCCTGGCCTGCATGAACATTGAAACGGGCCAGGCGCAGGGCCCCGCAGGCCACAAAAACAAAGGCCGCCAGCCAGCCCAGCCTGCCGAATGGCTGAAGCGCCCACAAATACATCAGAAGCCCCGGAGCAACCCCGAAGGAAACAAGGTCGCAAAGGGAATCGTACTGAACGCCGAAGGCGCTTGTGCTTTTTGTGGCGCGGGCCACCTTGCCGTCAAGGTTATCAAAAACCCCGGCCAGGATTATGGCAACCGCGCCCTTGTAAAAAAAACCGTTGGTGGCCGCAATTATGGCGTAAAAACCTGCAAACAGGTTAAGGCTTGTGATGAGATTGGGTATGACATACACCCGCCGGTGGATATCCGGCTTTTTGAAGCGCCTGCGCCTGCTCATGGCATTTTTCCGATAACCGAGGAGCCTCCCCACACGCGGTCGCCCACCCTCACCAAAGGCGTTGCGTCCTGGGGCAGGTAGAGATCCACCCTGGAGCCGAATGCTATCATCCCGAAGCGTACGCCCCTTTCAAGGGAGTCACCCGGGCCGACCGCACACAATATGCGCCTTGCCACAAGGCCCGCAACCTGCACGCACACAATCTGGCGCCCCTTGTCGTCCTCCAGAAAAAGCGCATTGCGCTCATTGTAGCGGGAGGCCTTGTCCAGGCTGGCGTTGAGAAAGCGGCCCGGATAATAGGCCACCTTTTCCACCTTGCAGGAAAGGGGTGCACGGTTGATGTGAACATTGAAAACAGACATGAATATGCTGATTTTGAGACAAGGGCCGTCCACAAAGGGGCCTTTTTCCTCCATGCCAGCATAAACAATCCTGCCGTCCGCCGGGGAAACAAGAGCGTTTTCATCCTGGGGTACAAGCCGGTCCGGGTCCCGGAAAAAGGCGCAGATAAAAATTGTAAGCCCAAGGCACAGCAGAGCGGGCAGAATTAGACCAAGCAGCGCAAAAACCGCTGTCACAAAGGCTGCCGCAAAGATATAGGGGTAACCGGGCCGCGCAATGGGAAAGGCCGAAAATGCAGGCTTGTCGGCAAATGAATAGCTTCTGTCAGGGTCAAACCAGGTCATGGTCTCAAATGTCTTTCTTGTTCAGACCCAAAGGCCTGTAAAAACAAACAGGGCGTATTGCATCGCCCCTGGCATAAAACCCCGGACTCCAAAGGGCCGGGGGTCTTAACAATATCTGCTCTGTAACCTGCCGGACTGCCAAGGCAAAAGCCATTTTGCCTTGGCCGGAAAGCCCGGCCGGGGAAAGCGGCAACCCTTATCAGGGCGTCAGGCAGGCCTCAAATTTTCTTTTTAGAACAGCATCTCCAAATTTGTCAAGGCAGACAAGATGCGCCCCGGCCGGATGCCGCTGCAATCTGAAAATTCCGGCAGAGCCTTTTGGGGGAAATTTTGGCTGCAACCTGCCCGGAGCCGTGCGCCTAAAAAAGGCGGCTCCGGGCAGGTTGAATGCCAAATTCAGGCAAGAAGCTTTTTGACCAACTCTTCGCACTCTTTCCGGTCCATGATTCTGGGAACCGGGTACAGAGGATGGGACTCCTTCATCACCCGCTTTGCAATGAGAGGAATGTCGCTTCTTTTGAGCTCCTTGATGGTGGTGGGGATGTCCATGGCCTTGTTCATGGCCTTCACTTTTTCGATGAACTTGTGGGAAAGGGCTTCCTCGGAATCTCCGGATTTGCCTATTCCTCCGGCAATGGCCAGCTTTGCCAGCTTGCCCTGGGCCTCTTTGCGGCAGAACTCCAGCACATAGGGCAGAATGATTGCGTTTGCCAGCCCGTGGGGCACACCGTAAAGGCCGCCCATGTTGTGGGCTATTGCATGAACATAGCCTACAGCCGCCCTTGTGAAAGCAGCGCCCGCATAGTATGAGGCAACGGCCATGTTGGTGCGGACGGCAAGGTCGGAGCCATCCTTGTAGGCCTTTTCCAGGTTTTCAAAAATAAGCTTGGTGGCGGCTAAAGCGTTTTCATCGGTGAACTTGGTGCCGTTTATTCCGATATAGGCCTCCACCGCATGGGTAAGGGCGTCCATGCCTGTGGTGGATGTGATGTGCTTGGGAAGACCCACCATCAGCTCCGGGTCCAGAACCGCAATTTTTGGAATGAGCTTGATGTCGTTGATGGCAAACTTCTCGTGGCTCTGGGCATCGGTGATGACCGCCGTGATGGTGGCCTCCGAGCCCGTGCCTGCGGTTGTGGGCACGCAGAAAAGGGGCGGAATGGGAATGAGAACCCGAAAAAGCCCCTTCATCATGCGCACAGACATGTAGGGGTTCCGGATTCTTGCGCCGATGGCCTTGGCGCAGTCAATGGGCGAGCCGCCGCCGAAACCGATGAGGGCCTGGCATTTCTTCTGCTTGTAAACCTTCCTGCCCGCTTCCACATTCTCAATTGTGGGGTTGGGCTGCACATCGTCAAATATGGTGTACTTGATGTTGTTTTCCGCAAGGGATTTCAACATGCTGTCAAGAAGGTTCAAGCCCATCAGAACCTTGTCTGTTACCACAAGCACATTGTCTATGCCCCTGGCCTTGATGTTGGCAGCCAGGGTTTTCACGCTTCCCGGGCCGGTCAAGAGCGCCGGGACAGGGAAGGGCAGCACCACAGCGGTGATTTTCAATGCCTTGTGAAAGGCCCTGTAGGAAGATTTCTGCAATGTCCAGATCATGGCTTTCTCCTGTTAAAAATTTGGTTGCCGTTGGGCCTTGCCCGGTCCGACTCCGCCTGCCGTGCACCGCCCGAAAACGAAAATATGGTTTCCCATCCTGATAAAGGCTGTTTTTAAGCTGGTTTTCAACCCTTTAAAGTGCGGCAAGTTGTTTATTATAAAGTAATTTGGGCTTTCGTCAAGCTGATTTACACACATGAAAAACCCGCTGTTTTCTTGGGCTGATGCAGGTTTTTCAATTCAGCGCAAGGTTTTGGAATTTTTGCGTGTGAAAATTCCAAAAATTGAAAGGCGCTTCCGGGCGCCCCCCCTGCCCCGTTGCCCGGATGACGGCCCGGACCGGCCTATCCCTTTACCACCACAAGGGGGCGAATCCTGGCCACTTTCGTGGAAAGGCCTGCATTGTGAACAACATTAACCACAGCCGCCACATTCTTGTAGGCTTCGGGGATTTCCTCATGCAGGGTGGCCCTGCCTGCCGCCCGCACGGTGATGCCTTTTGCCGCAAGCTCCCTGTGTATGGCCCTGCCCTGGCTCGCCTTTTTGGCGGCAGTGCGCGAGAGCAGGCGGCCCGCCCCGTGGCAGGTGGAGCCAAAGGTCATTTCCATCGCCGCGGCAGTTCCCTTGAGCACCCAGGATTCCCGGCCCATGTCGCCGGGAACAAGCACGGGCTGGCCAACAGCCCTGTAGGGTGACGGCACCTCGGTGCGGCCGGGGCCGAAGGCTCTTGTGGCCCCCTTGCGGTGCACGCACAAAAGGCGCTCCTTTGCATTTACGGTGTGTTTTTCCATTTTGGCTATGTTGTGGCAAACATCGTAAATCTGGTGCATGGCCAAATCCCTGGGGCTCATGGAAAGGGCCTTTAAAAAGGTCTCGCGCACCTGGTGCAGCAGAATCTGCCGGTTTGCCCAGGCGTAATTTGCAGCGCAGGCCATTGCCGCAAAATACTGCCTGCCCTGCGGGCTGTTAAGATAGGCGCATGAAAGCTGACGATCCGGCAGGGCAAAATCGAGCTTCGGGGCGTTTTTCCGCATTATGGCAAGGTTGTCGTCACACACCTGGTAGCCAAGGCCCCGCGAGCCGCTGTGGAGCATCACCGTGACCTGTTCCGGAAAAAGGCCGAAAACCTTTGCTGCATCTTCATCAAAAATTTCATCAACAAGGCCCACTTCCACAAAGTGGTTGCCGCTGCCAAGGGTCCCAAGCTGCTCCAGACCACGCTCAAGAGCCCTGTCGCTTAAAGCGGTCGCATCGGCAGCGGCCATGCACCCGTTTTCCTCGGTGCGCTCAACATCTTCCCTTGTTCCCATGCTGTTCTCAACAGCCCAGGCCGCTCCCTTTTCCAAAACCTTTTTAAGCTCTTTCTGCTTGAGCCTCACAAATCCTGTGGAGCCTACACCTGAAGGCAGGTTTGAAAACAGGGCGTCTGCAAGGGCGTCCTCCCTGCCTTTTAAGTCCTTTGCCACAAGGCCCGTTCCTGCCAGGCGCACGCCGCAGTTTATGTCGTAGCCCACCCCTCCTGGGGAGATGACTCCTTCTTCTGAATCAAAGGCCGCCACCCCGCCTATGGGAAATCCATATCCCCAGTGGATGTCGGGCATGGCAAGGGAGGCTGTGACAATGCCCGGCAGATGGGCCACATTGGCCACCTGCTCAAGGGCCTTTTCCTGCTCAAGAATTTCCATCAACCCTTCATCTGCAAAAACCCGGCCCGGAACGCGCATGTTGCCGAAGGCCGCAATCTCCCAGCAGAAGGGGGCGATTTTTTTTATCTGCACACTCATTTGCCTTTTCCTCTCACACATCCATTATGAGCTTGGCCTTCCAGAAGCCGTTTTTCTGCTCAATGGAAGCGCCGTGATAGGTCACGGCCTTTATCTCCTGCTCCATGCCGTAAATGCCAAGGCCTGCTTCATCAACTCCCAGCCTTGCATCAACCCCTGTCTGCGAAAGACTTGAAATTGCAACCCTGCAAGGGGCAAGCCTCTTTGCGTTGACCAGGTATAAAATCTCCCGCAGAAAGTTAATCAGGACATCGGTTATGTCCTCACCGGAGGCAGCCACCTCGACAGCCCCTGAAGGCGAAAGCCCCTCAACAGGGATGATGAGATCAACAAGGGCAAGGGCCGCGTTGGCAAAAAGGGCCTCAAGGCTTTTGCCTGTGACTGCAAGACAAAGGTCTGCCGTGTGCTCCTCAAGGCTGTAAAAGTCAAGGGCCGCCAATGCCGATGCCCCCCTTTCAAGGTTTGCCCCTGCCTGTTGCAAAAGCTTCAGGGGCTTTGGATGACAGATAACAGATTATCATCCGGGCTCTTTCTTGCAACGCCAAAATCGTTATTCCACCGAACGGATTGATTTTACCTTATAAGCCTTGCATTTAAGGCCCATGTATTTTATAATTACAAAATATATTTTATGCAGAGGCCATTATGGCAAGCAGTTTCAGGCCGGTTTTAGACAATTCCCGGCTGGTGCTGGTTTTTTGGCAAGGCCCTGCAAATTTCGGCATAACGGTTCCACCTTATTCATCCAGCATCATTTTATGTTTGAAACCGCAAGGCCGGAGGGGTGGCCCCCTGCCCTGCGTCAGAAAACTATTGCAGGCAAAAGCCTTTTCATAAAGGAGGCAAGAGACTTTCCATTTGAACACAAAATCGGTTAGCGATCTTCCAACAGTTCCGAAAGTTCCAGCTTGAGCCCAATCTTATTTTAAAGGGGAGGTTTTCATGAAAAGCATTTTCCGTTTTGCGGCCCTTGCCTTTGCAGGCCTTTTTGTCTTTTTTTCAGTAATTCCGGCCCATGCCCAGCCGCGCCAGCTTGCCACCCACCGCTGGAAGTTTGCCACCCTGGCCCCGGATGGAGTGGGCTGGGCGCGGCATATCAAGGGTGTTGTGCTCCCGGCTGTCAAGGATGTCATGCAAGGCGACATGGCAATCCAGGTGTATTGGGGCGGTGTGATGGGCGATGAGCCCGAATACATCCAGAAGATGAGAATCAACCAGCTTCAGGGGGCTGGTTTCACAGGCAGCGGCGCGGCCCTGGTCTGCCCGGAAATAACAATTCTGGAGCTTCCCTTCCTTTTCAACAACTACAAGGAAGTGGATTTCATCAAGTCCCGCATGAGCGCCACCTTTGACGGCCTCTTCCGCGAGCGGGGCTTTTTCATGCTGGCCCTTGTGGATCAGGACTTTGACCAGATCTATGGACTACACAAGCCCATCGCAAAGGCGGAGGACTTCCAGGGCGTCCGTTTCGTGGAATGGTACGGCGTGCTGGAAGCCGAGATGCTCAAGATGTTGGGCGCACGGCCCATAACCGTGGGCGTTCCGGAAATTTCTTCTGCCACCCGCCAGGGTGTTGTGGATGCAGCCATCGGCCCAGGCCTCTGGGTTGTGGGCGCACAGCTTTACACGGTCATAAAGTACATTAACCCCATCAAGATCCGCTATTCGCCGTCAGTCATCGCGGTTACCACCGGCGCATGGGATGCTTTGCCCGACCAATATCAGCAGGCCTATTTCGACATCCGCGAAAAGGTGATGGATGAATACAGCCGACTGCTGCGCGATGACAACGAAAGAGGCCTTGAGGCCATGTACAGTTACGGCCTCACCAAGGTGGAGACAAGCCCAAGGGACCTTGAAATTTTAAAGGCAAAAACCCGCCCCCTGTGGGACAACATGGTGGACAAGCTTTATCCGCGTGAGCTTTTGGAGGAGATGCTGGGTTACCTGGATGAGCACCGCGGAACCGGCAGACAGGTGCGTGGAACATGGTCTGCCACAAGGCCTGCCGCGCCTGCTGTGCCCGCCGTGGAAACGCCTTCTCCGGCTGCCAGGCCTGCAACCCCGCCGTCGGCCGCAAGCCCTGCGCCCCAGGCGGCGGCATCGGCACCGTCCGCAGCACCGGCAACCCAAGGCACCATGGACCGCAAGGCCCTTATCCTGGCCGTGCAGACAAAGTTAAAGGAAAAAGGCTATTACGACCTTGCCATTGACGGGGTTTTCGGCCCGCGCACCTTCTGGGGAATAAAGCGCTACCAGCGGGATAACGGCATGGCGGAAACAGGCGCTATTGACACAGCCCTGATGCAGTCAATGGGCATTGAGTAAAAACTTCATCAAAGGGCTTCTAAGGCCGCCGGTGCCGGGTCGGCCATAGTGCTCTCCGGCATGAGGCCGCCTTCAAAACGCCTTGTTATCACCTGGGCGTTGACCTTTCAAATTGTGGACATTTAAAACAGACAGCACGGTTTTGGCTTGAGTCCCCGGCCAGCCGTGCTGTCTTTTTTTTGCCTTTTCCACGTCTTTTTTAGGGCAGGGAGTTGCCTGATCGTGATAAAATGAATAGATTGAATTTTATATGAGCCTTGCAATTTTATTGACAAGCTTTTGCGCGGCAAAGTGCCATGAATCCAGTCTTTTCAAAAAAAACCGTTGATGTGCAAAAGGAAAACAGCAGAGCAAGCCGTCCATTGCCCAATGCCTTGCTGCGGCCCCTTGGTGAGCTGGTTTCCATTGGCGCCGTGGCTCTTGGCAGCACCCCGCTTGCCATAGGCCGCAGCGATAAAAACCGCCTTGTCATCCCCTTTTCCACCATATCATTCCGCCATGCACTGATTTATTTTGAAAAAGGCTCCTTTTATGTTGTTGATGAAAAAAGCACCAACCGCACATTTATAAACGGCTCGGCCATTGAACCGAAAAAACCGGCAAGGCTCCGTAACGGCGACCACATCGCCTTTGACCGCTTCGGCTTTCTGCTCATGATGGATTTTCCAGCCATTGCCGCAGAGCACACGGAGGAAAAGAACGGTAAAGTGCTGCGCCCCATAATGTGTGCGGCCCACCCTGCCTGGAAGTCTGACGGACGCTGCCAGGTCTGCGGTCTGGCGGTCTGCCGCTTCTGCATGTCCAGCACGGGCGAGCGCGAAATATGCGCCCTGTGCGCCAGAATCCGTCCAAACAATCAGGAGTGAGCGTTTTGGGCCTAAAACCCCGCAAAGCATCATGGACAAAGCTCTGGCCCTTTTCCCAAAAAGAGGCGGACACGAGTATTCCGGAGCCGGAAGAGGAGCCACAACCGCCGGACACCGTGCTTTCCGATGACGGCTCCTTTGATACAGCCCTGGCCCGGCCCTTTGCTCCGGGGGAATACATTGCCGGGCTTTACGAGGTGAAAAAGGTCATTCCCGGCGGCATGGGCTATGTTTACATTGCCAGGGACAAGGGCCAGAATCTTGATTTTGCAATAAAACAGCCCAAGGCCAAGGTGCTGGAAAATCCGGAGTTCCTTGTCCGTGTGACCCGTGAGGCAGACGCCTGGACCCGCCTGGGCATGCACCCCAACATTGCCTACTGCTACTTTGTGCGCCTCATCAACGGCGTGCCCTTCATCTTTGTGGAGTTTGTGGAGGGCGGCACCCTGCGCGGCTGGATAATGGACAAAAGGGCCGCAGATTTCCGGAACGGCCTTCGCCTTGCCATAGAGGTCTGCCACGGCATGGAAAAAGCCCACGCAAAGGGCATGATCCACAGGGACATAAAGCCTGAAAACATCCTCATGACCTCCAAGGGCAGCCCCAAGATATGCGATTTCGGGCTTGTGGGCTCTTCAACAAAAAATCCGGCAGCCACGGACCGCAACGAGGAAGGCGCCGCGGGAGGCACACTTTCCGGTGCGCACATGGGCACGCCGCCCTACATGAGCCCGGAGCAGTGGGAAGACCCCCGCCAAAGGGACGGCCGGGCACCCCAGGGCGTATGGCGGGAATCTGATGTCTTTTCCTTTGGTGTATGCCTGTGGGAAATGTTTCTGGGCAGAAGACCATACGCCCCCATCAAACGCCAGCCGTCCGACAGGCCGCCGGACCCGGCCCATCTGCGGTCCGGCCTTCCTCCCGGCCTGCGGGACCTTCTCCTTAACAGCACCGCCCTTGACCGAACAAAGCGGATTGCCGATTTTGCCGCCCTTCGGGAAGAGCTCAACCTGGTTTACCGCACACTTTTTGGCGCAGATGCGCCCACCTACCGTCTTAACCTTGTTGACACAGCCGCAGACGAGCTCAACAACCAGGGCTATTCCCTGATTGAGCTGGGCCAGCCTAAAGAGGGCCGAAGGGCCATAGAGCAGGCTCTGGAGGCGGATCCAAGCAATCCCCACGCGGTTTATAACCTTGGCCTCATCCAGTATGAGGCAGGGGAGATTGACGACAGGGAGGTCTTCAAAAGGCTCAACCAGTGCCGCGGGAACCCCAAGAACCAGACCGTGGTGGGCGAGCTCACCGCCCATTTTCTGGCCCACATAGGCGACCCGGATGCTGCACGGGCGGTTCTGCACGGCTCACCGGGAAGATTCGAGGAGCTTTTCGGCGATGAGGTCATCAACCGCAACGGTTTTGTGCGCGAGCTTGCCGGCCACGAGCAGGCTGTGGCCTCGGTTGCCGTTTCGCCGGACGGCAGGTACGGCCTTTCCGCGGGAATTGACGGCAGGCTGTCATGCTGGCAGCTTGCCACCGGCGAGCGCCTTGGATCGTGGGATGCCCACGCCCAGGGTGCCTTGTGCGCCGCCATTTCAGGAAACGGGCGCATGGGCATTTCCGGGGGCGTGGACAAAACCGTCAAGCTCTGGGAGCTTTCCAGGGGCTCATGCCTTGCAACGCTCAAAGAGCACGGCCATTCGGTAACAAGTGTGGCCATTTCCGCAGACGGGCGCGTTGCCCTTTCCGGCAGCACGGACATGACCCTGTGCTACTGGGACCTTTCCAGCCAGAAGCTTCTGGCCCGCTTTTTGGAGCACACCTTCCGAATCTCCCAGGTGGCCATGTCCGCAGACGGCCACTTTGCCTTGAGCCTTTCTTTTGACAACACCCTCTATTACTGGGGGCTTGGAAGCGGCAAAAAAATATCCGCCATTTCCGCACCCAGCCACATTTACTGCATGGCCATGAATCCGGACGGCAAAAAGGCTCTGATGGGCGACTCCAAGGGGGAATTGAGCCTATGGGATTTGACAAATGGGCGCTGTGAAAGCCGTTTTTTTGCCCATGAAGGGCCGGTGCAGGCTGTTGCCATGAGCGCAAACAGCCGCTTTGCCGTCAGCGTGGGCCGGGATGGGGCCTTCAAGATGTGGCGGCTTGAAGACGGCCGCTGCCTGCGCACCCTCTCCTGCCACAAATCCCAGATAATGGCTGCCTCCATCTGTGCAGACGGACACATAGGAATGCTAACCGGCCCAGCAAACAAGGCCTCGGTTTTCGAGGCAACCTGGGAGCCGTCCTACCGTGCGCCCCTCTCCCTTTCGCGGCTAATGCGCTACGAGTTCAAGCTGCTGGAAAAAAACCTCTTCGAGCAGAAACTGGCCCAGGCCCAACTTCTGACGGAAAGGGGCCACAACCGCCAGGCACATGATCTTCTGCTCTTTGCATGGCGGCAGGCAAACTTTGTGGAAAACCAAAATGTGCTTGAGATTTACAGGAAAATCGCCCCCCAGGGCCGAATCAAAAAGCTCGTTTCCAGCAATATGCTCTTTGAACTCAAAGGCCACAGGGACAGAATCCGCGGCCTTGCCATTCATCAGCCCGGGGACTGGGCCGTTTCCGCAAGTTACGACATGACAGCCCGGCGCTGGGACCTTGGTAACGGCCGCTGCCTTAACACCCTCCGGGGGCATTTGGACGGCGTTTCCTGCGTTGCAATAACCCCTGACGGAGAAAAGGTTCTCACCGGCGGGCTGGACAAAACCGTGAGAGTGTGGAGCGCGGTGAGCGGCCAGGCCCTTGCCGAATTTATGGTGGACCGTTACGCAGTCACAGCCCTTGCCATTGCCGGAAACTCCGGGCTGTTTTTGAGCGGCAGCGAAAAGTTTGTTCATGCCTGCCGGTTGGATTCCGGCAAAAAGACAGCCTCCTATCCTGCAGAGCAGGCCACCTGCATAAGGGTTTCCGCTGACGGAAACCATGCCCTATGGCCCGGCGAGTCCCTCACAGCCGGATGGTGGAACCTTTCCACCGGCGCCAAGGAGTTCATGCTCACAGGCCACCGGGCCCCTGTGCTGGCCCTGGAAATTACCAGCCAGGGCCGCTTCGGCGTGAGCGCAGATGCCGAAGGCGTCATCAAGTACTGGCACTTTCCTTCCGGCAAATGCCTTTCCACACTCACGGGCCACAAGGGCGCGGTCAACGCCCTTGCCCTTTCCCACTGCGGCACGGCACTTGTTTCCGGCGGAGAGGATAAAACCCTGCGGATATGGGACCTTGTAAGCGGCCAGCAGACCGCCCAGCTCCACGGAAAAACCGGACGCATCCAGTCCCTTGCCCTTTCACCGGACGGACTATGCCTGCTTGCAGGCGATGCGGACGGCGGGCTGGTGGCACACAGGCTGATTTGGGAGATGGAGTTTCCCAGTGCAAAGGGGCGGACCAGCGCCTTTGGCAGAACATAGGGCATTCCCAGCGGGGCGATGGCTGCGTTACGCTCGTTTGGAAAGGGACTTGATGTACCAGCAGTACACCTGCGCCCTTGTCCGGCTTGCACGCCTTGCTCTCCTTTCCCTGGACCCGCCCTGTAGGTTTGTGGTTAAAGGGGAAAAAACCTCTTTCCCTGGCCCTGCCCTGTGCGTTTGTGGATTAGGGTGGAGGGGTTAGTTGAAAAAGGGGATAGTCTTAATCGGGTGGAAATTTAAATTGTAAATTGTGAGACTATTATATGACACATGTTTATGTTCTGGGGGCTGGAGCGTCTGCTGCTTCTGCCGGTGCGCCTCTTGGAAAAGATTTAGTCTGGAGTTATTTTGACGAATACAGGCCCTTGACTCTACATCGCAATGGCATCCCAGACTTAACCGAGGAAAATAAATCTTTTGCCGGTTTCAGAAAATTTCTCGAATTGTATTCTTTGCTTTATCCAGAGCTACGAAACATTCTTAAAGAATGGGATGAGCGAGGTTCAGAAGTATTTTGGCTCCAACATGAGATTCATAAAAACTATTATGTTGATGAACTTCTTGAGTTATTACATCAAAATAATAAACTAGATGAGATTGCGCTTGTTAGAAATCTTATTTTTGAGCATTTAGCTTTATGTTGCTTTTATGCAAATGCTGAATTTGGCAATAAATTGTATAAAAGATTTATTTTAGAAATACTCAAAAAAGCTTCATGCTGTAAAATATCTATAATATCTTTTAATTTTGATTTTTTATTACACGAAGATTTTAGAAATAATATATATTTTGATTATTTAATTAATTTTGATTGGATTGATGACAATCGAAAGAAAATTTATGCCGTTAAAAATCCATTTAATCTTATTAAACTAAATGGTTCTCTCGACTGGGGAATCTGTCCATTATGTAATATGCTTTTTTTATATTTTCCTAATATGTCTGATAAATTCTATACTGATAAAAAGTGCCCTCAAGGATGTAATATAAATATTCAGCCTTTTATAGTAATTCCACATGAAAAATATAACTCCATTATTGATAAACTCTGGCTATCAGCCATTAATGAACTTCAAAAAGCCGATATGCTGACAATAATAGGATATTCATTTCCAGCATATGATAAGAAGGTTATTAATTTATTTTCTGATAACTTGAAACCCGATGTCAAAATACAGATTGTTGACCATTGTGGGTCCAAAGAGAACCAATGCGATAAGAAAAATGATCTTCTTTTAAAGTACAGTGAAATGTTTCCCATGCTTAAGAACGAACCGGAAATTATTTTGACTGGGTTTGAAGGGTATTTAAACAGCAGGTCAAGATAGAAAATCCAGCCCCTGAAAATTTTGGAAGGCCCCTGCCCTTTTTCCGGATTTTCCTGGCCCGACAAAATGCCCTTTTCCTTTTTCCCGGCAATCTGATGGGGGGTGTTGGACTGCGCCAAGCCATGAGCATTCAGAGCGTTGTGGTTTGTTCCATCCAACCACCAGCGTACAGGGCGGGTCCAGGGAAAGGAGGGCAAGGCGCACGGGGGTGCGCAGGGGCGAGGTGTACTTTAAGTACATTGAGTCCCCTGCGCACCCCCGTGCAACGCAGCCATCGTTTTCCTGGGGCCGCCCCTGACTATTTAATTTTGTTCCATAGAAATTGGAACCCCGGCGTCAGGTTCTCGTCCAGATGCATGGCAAGCATGGTTTTGGCCGGGTATCCTATGTTCATGTGGCCGCCGGTTTTGAACAGGTTTTCAAGGGTGTAGAAAACCAGATCAGCGGGCATTCCTATTGCAAGCTCGTGATCCTGAATGCCTGCAAAGGAGCGGTCGCCCATGCCGGGGATGACAACCTGGGGAATACCGGTCACAAAAGGCAGAAGCCCGCCTTTTACACACGATTCCTCAAAGCCCTCGAAGCGGGATTCCGGCACATGGAGATGCTCGTATGAAAGCGCCTGTATGATGTGGGTTATCTGAACCCCGTTGCAATAAACCAGCACACTGTGAGGCAGCACAGGGGTTTTTTCCAGCGGCGCACACACCAGCCCGCAGGCCCCTTCCAATTTTTCCGCACCACTTGCCATAAACGCATTGGCAGCCGCAAAACGGCGTCTTTCCGCCTCCTCGTTTTTGTGCCAGCCCTGAAGCACCTGGCTTGAGATGAGGTCCTCCTGGGTGAGGCCAGCCCACTGGTGCATGGCCGAAGACGGCACGCAGAAATTGTCGGCAGCGGTCATGGCAACGGTTGACCCCCATTGCCGGGCCTGGGTGAATGCCTGGCACAGGGCCATTTTTTTGCCGAAAATGCTTGGCCGCATTGCTCCCTGGGGAATTTCCTGATCGTCCTTTATGTAACGGATGGCAACAGGCCAGGTGGAAAGATGCAGCCTTTCAAAAAGTTCTTTTCCTGCTTTTTGGAAATCCGCCAGAGTTTTCATGCGCCCGCCCTTTTATTGAATGGTTTACAGAGGATAAGCTTTGCAATTTAAAGTTTGGCCTTTTTTTCAAGGGGTGTAAAGTCCAGCCCTGCAACCTTCACCAAAAAGCCGGAGCTGCCGGAATCCCCCAAAAGCACGGCTGCTTCCGGGTTGTTGCCGGACAGGGCCGGATGCCTTGCCCGAAGATCGCCAAAATCCACTCCCTCCAGAAAGTTTTTAAGCAGTTCAATGCGCTGCTCAAGAAGCGGCCTGTTTTCCGGCCCGGCCTTGAAATAGCGGCCAAGCTCCTGCTCGTAAACCTTTTTGGCCTGGGTTTCTATGCAATGGCGGGAAAGATCAAGCAGGATTTCCATGTGTTTTATCCGTGGCGCAAAACCGGCACTGTCACCGGTGCAGAAAAAGTTGCCTCTCCTTTGGGAAGCTGCCCAGGATACCCATCATTCCGGGCTACAGCTTTAATCCAAGGCCTTGCCGTTGCAGGCCGGAATCAATGTGCAGAGCCATCAAAAACAATCTTCCTTTGTGTTTCCCTATCAATCCTGTCAGGTTTTTTGCCCTTGTTTCTTATAGTTATAACAAGTACTATAATAAAAATGTTGATTTTCCACAATGCAGAAAAACCAGCAGCCTTTTTTGAATAAGGAGAAAGCAGCATGGCTTACAAGGACTGCTCTGACTGGAGCAAATGCGACCTGTGCGGAGACTGCCTGGTGCAGTGCCCTGTGATGCAGATGGACAGGGGCGCGGCCTCTGCCTCTGTGCGCGACCTTATCAACGGCGTGCCTGTGGAAGATGTTTTCTCCCGCTGCACCCTTTGCTTTAATTGCAACAACTATTGCCCCAAGGGTCTGCGGCCCCACGAGCTTATTCTCCAGCGGGTTCTGGAAAACCGCAAAAAGCCGGTCACCGCAATTCTTCCCTACCTCATGAACGGCATGCCCGGCCCCAACCTTTTCATGGATCTGTATTCAGCATTGGATGATAAAGAAAAGGAAATTCTGGATGCCTGGGCCGCGCCGCCTGCAAAAAATGACGAAATGCTTTTTGTGGGCTGCATAGGGCGCATATCATGCCTGGATCTGGAAAATTCCAAAGTGCTGGCGGATCTTCCAAAATTCGGGCCGAGGGACCTTTGCTGCGGGGAGCTTCACTACCGGGCCGGTTCGTGGGAAGCCTTTGCAGAGCGGGCAGAAGCAACGATGAGCCGCCTTGAGGATTTGCAGATAAAGCGGATGGTCTGCTATTGCGCCAGTTGCTACACCTTTTTTTCGCGCATAATGCCTCTGGTTTACGGAAAATCCCTTCCCTTTGAAACTGTCTCCCTTTATCAGTGGCTGTGGGAGCGCGTGGAGTCGGGCAGGCTTGCGGTTAAAAAGCCGCTCAACTACGAAGCTGCGGTATCTGAATCCTGCTATGTGAGCGAGCTTGGGCCCCAATTTGCCGCAACCCTGCGCAAGCTTTACAGCGCAGCAGGCATGACTCTGCGCGAGCTGCCCCACCACGGGGAAAACAACCTGTCCTGCGGGGCTGTAAGCTTTGCCCGGAATCAGAACATCTTCAAGAGTATGCTTTCGGTTCAGAGGGGCAAATACCGCGATGCAAAGCAGGCAGGCGCAAAGGATATGGCCCTCAACTGCCCGGGCTGCTTCCTTACTCTGGGTTTCACTTCATTTCTTCACGGAATCCGCCTGCGGTACATGCCTGATGAGCTTCTTGCAGCCTTTGGAGATGAGGTGAGCAGACCCCTTAAAAGCAGGATGCCCCTTATTGTACGCACAGCCCTTATGCGCGCCCCGCTTGCGGTAAAAAGGGTGGACCCAAGGCTTTTGCGCTGAAAAGACGGGTTTTGCCTTGCAGGCCTGGCCTTATGGGGCCTTAACACCACAAAAGGCAAAAACTTTTGAGGATCGCGAAAAGAACCCCGGCATCCCCTCTTCTGATCACGAGCGCCGGTTGGGAGAGGGGGCCAGGCAATGTCCGGGGGTTGTGCCGAAGGCTTTTTCGGACAAGGGTGACGCCGACACCCTATAATCCGCTTCACCGCCCTTTTTGCCACGCGCTTGCGACATTGCCGGGCCGCCCTCACCTGTAAATTTTATTAAGCCAGAACCGTGCCAAGTTTTCACTTTTTCAGGACAAGCCTGTTTTGAAAAGGTTTTCCGGGTTTTGCCTTATAAAAAGGCTTGACTTTGGAGGGAATAAATTATGTAATAAGCATAACTTTTTGGGCAGACCAAATAATTGTGGCCGCTACGCCAAGAAATGTTTCACCCAAAAGGCGGTGCCGGTTTTTTTCGGCATCACAGTCGGTTAATAGCCGTAATTGTTGGCAGGATACAAGGCCGGAAAAGGCAATTTTCTGGTTTCCAGCAGATTTTCCAGGCCTTCTCCAAAACTTTCAGCTATTGCTATTTTCTTGCCGCAAAGGCTATATTTATTTATTTTTTCTATTGTTTTAAGGCAGTTTTTTTGGCACATTGGAAGCTGGGTCTCCGGGTGCCCCGGCTTTGGCAAATTTCGGCAGCAGAGCTTTTTGCATAGATTGGGCTTTTCCTGGCCCGGTTGCCTTGAAGGCGGACTTTGGGGAGAAACGCCATGACCGTGGCAAGAAAAATGCTTTTGCTGCTTATGGTGGTTTTCGTGCTGCTGTCTGCCTCCCTTTTCGGCTTTCACCGCTATATCATCCTTGAGGGTTTTTCAGGCCTGGAGTTCAGTGAGGCAGCCAATGACCTGGATAGGGCCGTCCTTGCCATTGAAGCACAGATGGACCGCCTGGCCCTCACCTGCTGGGACTGGGCAGCATGGGACCATACCTATGAATTCATTCAGAATAAAAACGCCCTGTACATTGAAAGCAACCTGGTTCCAGCATCATTTTTCGACAACCGCATAAACCTTTTCAATCTTTATGACGAGCAAGGCAACCTTGTATGGGGACAGATATGGGACATTGAAGATGAGGTCCAACTGACCCTTCCGGAGCTTTCCGCAGACAGGCTGCACAGCGATCATCCGCTTCTCTACCGGGCAAAACCCGGGCTGTCCTACCGGGATTCAGCCAGAACAGGGATTTACCCCACATCCAAAGGGCCGATGATTGTGGCGGTGTTTCCAATTCTTGACAGCAACAATGTGGGCCCGGTCAAAGGCACTTTTTTGATGGGGGTATTCCTTGACGACAAGCTCCTGGGACGGATAGCGGCCCAGACCCGGCTTACCCTTTCCATGGAAGCGCCACGGGCGCCCAACCCGGATGATTCGGTTGTGCTGCACAACAACAGGCCCCTTTACCTTGCCCGGTCATCATCGGAAACACTTGTGGCCTCCGTGGTGCTTCCCGGCATGATCGGGAAGCCCATACTCACCCTCAATGCCCATATTCCGCGCAATATTTTCCGGCAGGGTCTCCGGATGGCGTCCCTTTCCCTGACAGCCACAGTCATAATCTGCGCACTTTATTTTCTGCTTCTGCATCAAATGGTCCGGCGCACGGTTCTTCTGCCGGTGAGGTCTCTCACCGAAAAGCTCAATCGCCCCGGCAAAGACCAGTCCGCAGCCCTTCCGCTAACCCTGGGCAGCACGGATGAAATCGGCGCCCTTTCCAATGCCTTTGATTCTCTGGTGGAAAAACTCCGCCAGTCCGCCCTGCACCTGGAAGATGCCAACCAAGCCCTGAAGGCAGACATCACAGAGCGGGAAAAGGTGGAGCAGGCCCTAAAAAAGAGTGAGGAATACTTCCGCAACATCCTCTCAAGCATACAGGAGGAAATTTTTCTCATTGACGCCAATGGGATCATCACGGATCTCAACTCGCCGTTTCTGGAAAAATGCGGCCTTGAGCGCCAGCATGCTGTGGGAAGGCACTGCGCCGAGGTTCTGGAATGCTGGGAAAAGGAGCCTGTTCAGGGCATATCGCCCGTGGCCGCCTTCAGGGCTGTTCTTAAAACCCGTCAGGCCCACACAGGCCGCTGCGAAATGGGCAACGGCCCTGGCAGCGCCCTTTGGCTGGACATACTTTTCAGCCCGGTGACAGATGATGTGGGGCAGATAAAAAGCATAATTGCAGCCGTGCGCGATGTGACCCGCGAGGTGGAGCTTGCCCAGCGGGGCTTTGCCATGCAGAAGCTTGAAGCGGTGGGCACTTTGGCAGGCGGAGTAGCCCACGATTTCAACAATATCCTCATGAGCATAATGCTCAACATTGAATATGGCATAAAAAAGTCCGCCGACTCACCCTCTTTGCGTCAGCCCCTTGAAAAGGCATTGGAATCATCCCAGCGGGCCAAGGATCTGATCGGGCAGCTTCTTGCCTTCAGCCGCTCCGGCGGGCATACGCCGGAAATCTTTTCCCTTTCCCCTGTTGTAAAGGAAACATTCAGGCTGATCCGGGCATCGTGCCCTAAAAACATTACCGCAGATGTGGCAATAAACGCGGAAAACGATACTGTGCAGGCAACCCCGTCCCAGATACAGCAGATACTTTTAAACCTCTCCACCAACGCCATTCAGGCCATGCCGAATGGCGGCAAGCTGCGTGTTTCCCTGGAAAACGCAAAGCTTGAAGACGCTGATGAGAGCCTGGACCACCCGCCGGACCAGACAGATTTTGTTGTCCTTTCCATCAAGGACACGGGCTGCGGCATGAGCAACCATGTGATGGAGCGCATTTATGAGCCTTTTTTCACCACCCGCAAAATCGGGGAGGGCACGGGGCTGGGCCTTTCCGTGGTGCATGGCATAGTTATGGATCTGGGCGGGTTCTTGAGGGTCCAGAGCCGTATCGGATCAGGCACGATTTTTGATGTATGGCTTCCCTCCAGCCAGCCCCCGGCCCAAAATGAATCTTCAGACAGCAATGAGCCAAAAGGCTCGTCCCCCCGCCCTTTGAATGTGCTTGTTGTGGATGACGAGGCAGCCCTTGCAAATATCCTTGGTGCTACACTCGATAATCTTGGTCACAGGTCTTTTATTGAGTTTTCCGCAACCAGCGCCCTGGAAAAAATAAAAAAAGACCCTTTCTACTTTGATGCGATTGTTGTGGATATACGAATGCCCGACATGAACGGCCTTGAGCTTGCCGGAATTTTAAACGGCATCCGGCCTGATCTGCCCGTGATTCTGTGCTCGGGTTTTGCGGAAAATCTTCAGGAGCAGATGGCAAAGCTGCCAAACATCAAAAGCGTTTTGCGCAAGCCAGTCACAGCAGAGGAGATTTCCCGGGAGATTTTAAAGGCAACTCAAAAAGCCTCAAGCCGGGCATCCATGCCGGCCAATACCGTTCATTCGGGCTTTCAGCCGGGAAAACCGGCGATTTAACAAACTATCTTTAAGGAATTTTTTATGGAAAACACCGGAAAGTTACCTGCGGCCAAGCTGCTCATCGTGGATGATGACATTGAAGTCTGCGATTCCCTGACAAGGGTCTTTGTGGATGCCGGGCATCTGGTGGCCTGTGCACACACCCTGGATGCAGCCATGGAAAGGGCCAACCAGGAGGCTTTTGATGTTGTTTTCCTTGATGTGCGCCTGCCGGACGGCAGCGGGCTGGATTACCTTTCGGCCATCAAGAAAAGCCGGGGCGCACCCGAAGTCATTGTGATGACCGGATACGCGGATGTTCAGGGTGCAGAGGAGGCCATCAAGGCCAATGCCTGGGATTACCTGCAAAAGCCGGTATCCTTGAGCGCCCTGGACACAGCCCTTGAAAACACCCTTCAGTACCGGGCCCAGAAAATAGTGCAGGACCCCCTTGCCGGTTTTGCGCGGGCGGCAATTGTGGGGGAAAGCCCTGCCCTGAAAAACTGCCTTCGCATAGCAGCCCGATGCACGGCCAACGAGGCCAATGTGCTTGTCACCGGCGAATCGGGAACCGGCAAGGAGCTTCTTGCAAGGGCAATACACGAAAACAGCAAGCGCTCCGGCCAGCATTTTGTGGTTGTGGATTGCAGCGCCCTGCCGGACAACCTTGCGGAAAGCATACTCATGGGGCACAACCGGGGGGCCTTCACCAATGCCCACCGCTCCGAAACCGGGCTCATAAAGCACGCGGACGGAGGGACCCTCTTTCTTGATGAAGTGGGCGAGCTGCCTCTGGCAGTGCAAAAGGCCTTTTTGAGAGTCCTGGAAAACCGGCGTTTCCGGCCTGTGGGGGATCTCACGGAAGTTTCCAGCGATTTCAGGCTTATTTCCGCCACCAACAAGGATCTGGACGAGCTTGTGAAGGGCGGCCTTTTCCGGGAGGATCTCCTCTTCCGGCTGCGAAGCGTGACCATAAGAATTCCGCCCCTGCGCGAGCGCATCGAGGACATCGCCCCCCTGGCCAGCCATCATCTGCTGCGCCGGTGCGAAGAATACAAGGTCCCGGAAAAGGAGCTTTCCGCAAGCTTTATCAAGGTGCTTGAAACCTATCCCTGGCCGGGCAATGTGCGGGAGCTCTTTCACACTCTGGACGGCGTTTTTGCCCTTGCCCGTGACGAATCCATCCTCTTTGGACGGCACCTTCCCGAATACATAAGGGTTCATGCCGTGCGCACGGGCCTTAAAAATGTGCCGGAGCCGGTTGCCAGCGCAACTGCCCCGCCTGCGCCTGATGAGGAACCGGCAAAACCCGTAAGGCCCTGGAAACGCTTCCGCAAAGATGTGCTGGGGGATGCGGAGCGCCGCTACCTTGTTTCCCTGATGCGCCAGGCGGATGGCAATGTGCGCGAGGCCTCGGACATATCCGGGCTTTCCGTGCCAAGGCTTTATGAACTGTTGCGCAAACACAAGGTAAAAAGCCGCTTTGTGCCGGAATGATTGACGCTGCCGCCCACAAAGGTTAAAAGGGTTTTCCCTTCAGAAAGGGGGCGCCGGTTCGTTGGCAGCGGGAACAGCATCATGCTGCCTGCACCGGACGGGACGCAGGCAAAAACCCATAACCCAACCAGGTTTAACGGCAAAACGATTTTGGAACTTTCATCTACACAGCGCAAATTCTTGAGAGGAAAGGCCCACGGGCTCAAAGCGGTGGTCCAGGTGGGGCACAAGGGCTTTTCCGGCGCCCTGGCCAAAAATGTGGACAGCGCCTTAAACGACCACGAGCTTCTCAAGGTCAAATTCATTGACTTCAAGGAAAAGGAACAGAAGCAGGAAATAACGGCAGCCATAGCAGCCCATACCCGAAGCTCCCTTGTGGGGCTTGTGGGCCATACCGCCATTTTCTTCCGCCAGCACTCTGACCCGGAAAAACGAAGGATTGTGCTGCCCCCGTCAAAATGAGCAGGGGGCCATTGCAGGAGGCATGAAAATTCAATGCGCCTCTTGGCCTTAAAAAGAACAGCCTGCCGGAATGAAGGAGGGCTGCCTCATCGGATTGCAGGCGTGCCGGAATTGACTTCACGCCGTTGACAAGAACGCCCGGCCAAATTACATTACAGCATATTGGCATTCACAGGCATTTGCCCGCCAGGAACATAGGGGCGGATATGTCCGAAGATGGCGCTTATGAAAATGCAAAGGCCCCGGCAAACAACCGGAGCGTTTTGCGGGCATAAAAAGAGAAAGGAAATGCAATGGGCTTTGACTTTTCGCCGGATGAAATTTTTGCAATGGCCGCAGAAATAGAGAAGAACGGCGCTGCCTTTTACCGCAAGGCCGCCAAAAGCGTTAGCTGTGAAAAGACCCGCGAGCTTCTGGAAGAGCTTGCAGCAATGGAGACAGGTCACGAGAAAGCCTTTTCCCAGATGCGGGAAGATCTTCCCGGACAGAGCCGCGTTTCCACCACCTTTGATCCGGAAGGCGAAACCGCCATGTACCTCAAATCCCTGGCGGACAGGCGCGTTTTTTCATCGGACAAGGAGCCTTCCTTTGGCCAGGATGGCACCTGCTCGGATGCGGACCTCAAGGATGTGCTGGAGTTTGCACTTTCCCGCGAGCAGGAATCCATAGCCTTTTACAGCGGCATGAGGGAAATGGTGGGCACCGAGGCGGACAAATGCAAGGTGGATGAAATAATCCGCGAGGAAATGGCCCACGCCAGAATGATAAACAACCAGCTTGCCCTTTTAAAGTAGCAGCCGTTTTTGCACCAAAGGGCAAGGTGTTTAAGGGGGGCCTTGGCAGGCAAGAAGCACAAGACAGCATATCAGCTCCGCCCGGTGTATCATGGGGCGTTACGGGGTTTTGCGGTCCTGCCTATTTTCATCCTGTTGCAAGGAAAAGGAGAAGGAAAATGAAAAAGTTCCGGCTGGCAATCATAATTGCGGTTGGCGGTTTTCTGGCCTTTGGCGTGACCCAGGGCGCAAGCTCCCAGGATTATGACGGGGAAAGCCTTGTCAAGACCCGCTGCTCCCAGTGCCATAATCTGGGCCGGGTGGAAGCCGCCAAAAAAGTGAAAGACCGCGCTGCCTGGGAGCAGACGGTGGACAGGATGATAAGCAAGAGGGATAACCTGTTAAATGATGCGGAGCGCCGGGCGGTTCTCGATTTTCTTGTCCAAAAGTAAAATGCCCTCTGACAAACAGGGTTAAGCCCGAAAAAAGGCCTTGCGGAGCAATATGCCATGCAAGGCCTATTTTTTTAAGGCCACCTGGGTGAACCAGCGCCCGTCATCACCCATCAGGCCGCTGGTTGATTTGGAAAGGGAAAGGCTCATGCCGCCGGACTCGATGAGGGTGACAAGGCCTGCCTGCTCCAGGTCAACAAGGGCCTTGTCAAAGGCTGCGGGCTGCATGTTCATGGACTTTCTCAAGGCCTCAATGGACTGTGGGGCCTTGCCGGAAGATTGAAGGGCGTTCAACACAGCATCCTCGTCCGGGCCGGAGGTCCGGGCAGGCTTTTCCTTGTCCAGGTTGAGATAGGCCTTTATTTTGGCAAGCTCTTCCTCAAGCCTTGCAATGCGGGCTTCCAGCCTTGAAGTGTCCACCAAATGGATCTCCCTTCAACAAAGTGATAAAAGTTCCTGATAAATCAAGTTATGAATGAAGCCTCCCTTGTCAAGAACAGGGACAGGCGGAAAAAACTTAAAATTTCTGCCGGACTGCAAAAAAGCCTTGTTGAATTTTGAAGTTTTATAAGAAGGCGCGGGGGAAAACTTCTTCACAAAGTTTTCCCCCGCAATGTTTTTGGGCGGTGTTGCAGCCTTGTCAGGCAGCAGGGACAAATTCCTTTTGCCGGACTTCCTTGAGGCTTATGGCACCAGCAGGGCATGAGACCTGGCACACGCCGCAGCCCATGCACTTGTCTGCATCCACAACTGCAACAGCCTTGTCCGCATCCACGGCAATGGCTGCAAACCAGCACCTTTCCTCGCAGGTGCCGCAGGCCTGGCAGGCATCTGCATCCACAACAGCCAAAAAGCGGCTTGGGTCAACCATTCTGGTGCCATACTGAATCATCACCGGCATGGCAATGCAGCAGCATCCGCAGCAGTTGCAGATAAAGTGCATGTCATGCGAGCGGTTCATGGTCACATGCATGAGCCCGGCCTCCTCGGATTTTACGAGGATTTCCAGGGCTTCTTCCTTGCCGATCTTGCGGCCCGTGCCCCGCTCTATGTTGTAATCCGCGGCCTTGCCCACCTGAAGGCAGACCTCGATTGGGGAATCGCATTTTCTTGCGATGAGGCGGCAGGTGCAGGGGGTCACGGCAATGGTGTCGTTCTGCTCGATAACCTCCCTTGCGCTTTCAAAGGCCAGAATCTGCGTGCGGGGCGTTATGGAGCGATCCACCGGGATAACGCGGGTGAAGGGCCGTGGCACAACGCTTTCCACCATTTTGGCATAGGCCGGCCACTCTGTTTCCATAAACTTCTGCCACTTGTCAAAATAATCCCTGCCTGCACCGGCCCACAGGATGGTGGCATCATGAAACTGCACAATGTCGCGGCACATGCGGTATTTCACGCCTTCAGGCTTTATGGATTTGAACACAAGGCCCTTGTCGAAAAACTCTTTGAGCTTTGCGTCCATGTCCTTTTGACTCATGTTGAATTTTTCGGCCAGGGTGGATGCAAAACCCGGCAGGGCCAGCAGTATCCTGGCCTCGTCTTCATTGACAAGCATGGCAAAAAGCTCTGGGATGAGCCTTGAGCCTGGAACCATGATTTTGTCTGCAAGCTGCTCGTAAAGGGCTTTTTCGCTCATGGTCTCTCCTTAATGAACCTGGGCAAGGGTCAGGATTTCTTTTTTTGGGCAACCGCGTTTTTAAGCCAGTCCATCCAGGCGTCAAAGCCCTCACCCGTGCGGGTGGAAAGGCAGAACACCGGAATGTTGGGATTGACCGTCTGAATGTTCTTGACCGCCAGGTCCTTATCGTAATCCAAGTGGGGCAGCAGGTCAATTTTGCTCAACACGGCCATGTCGCAGACCCGGAACATCAAGGGATACTTCACAGGTTTGTCCTCGCCCTCGGTGACGGAGAGCACAACCCCCCGGCGATCCTCGCCCATGTCGAACTCCGCCGGGCAGACAAGGTTGCCGACATTCTCCACAATGAGAAGGTCCACGGCATCCAGATTTATGTCCTGGCAGGCCCTGCGGATGACATGGGCCCCCAGATGACAGTCCCCGCCGAACTGATCCGTGTTTATCTGAACCACCTCCACGCCGGTTGTTGCCAGGCGGTCTGCATCATTGGTGGTGCAGATGTCGCCCACAATCACGGCTGTGGGAATTTCCCCGTCGAGACGCTTTAGGGTCTCCACCAGCAGGGTGGTTTTACCTGAACCCGGCGAGCTCATCAGGTTAAAGACAAACACGCCTTTTTCGGCAAACATCTGCCGGTTCTCCTGGGCCATTGTCTCGTTGGCGTCAAGCACGCGGCGAACCACTTTAACTTCCATAAAAAACCCCTTTCATGCGGATAAAAAAACAAAATATGGTGACAGCCCTACAATCTGCATACCTTTCAGTTTTCCGCAAGCTCAATGGAGCTTACCGTAAGCTCCCTGCCCGAAAGGATTTTGAGCTTGCCGGACTTGCATTTGCGGCACGAGAAATCCGCGTTTTCTATGGTACTCTGCTGCGCACATTCCTCGCAAAGGGCCACCACCGGCAGCTCCTCGATGTTGAGCCTTGCGCCTTCCAGAGGCGTATCTTTTGTGACCACGGTGAAGCAGAAGCGAAGGCTTTCCGGAACAATGGCCGTGAGCTTGCCCACCTTGAGATTGACCGACTCAATCCTTGGATTTGGAATGCTTTTTGGAATCGCGGATCTGGCGATATCAACAATCTGCATGGCAATGCCCATCTCGTGCATAAATACCCCTGTCTCCAAAGGTTGAAAAACAAAAAGTGCAGTTTCCGGCCATATTTCCTATAATAATAGAACCGGATATAAGTTTTGCAACTTTAGATTTGTTGCGGCCATTTTATTTGAGGAGCAAAACCATGAATCAGGATGTTTACCGTGCCCTGCAGCAGCAGATGGACCATTATTCCGTGGGCTTTCCGCAAACCCGGTCCGGTGTGGAGATCCGCATTTTAAAAAAACTGTTCGCACCGGAGGAGGCCGGCCTTTATCTTGATCTCTCGCTTTTTCTGGAGGAGGCGGACTCTGTTGCAGAGCGCACGGGCCGGGACCCTGGGCAAACAAAAAATATGCTTTCCAGGATGGCGGACAAGGGCCTGATTTTCCGCCTGCGCAGAAACAATACCGTCCGTTATGCAGCGGTGCCTTTTGTGGTCGGCTCCTACGAGTTCCAGCTTGGCAACATGGATAAGGAGCTTGCCGGCATGGTGGAACAGTATTTTGAGGAGGCCTTTGTGCCAAGCCTTGGAAAAATCGCCACGCTGCCCATGCGGACAATCCCGGTGAACAAGGCTGTCAGCGTGACCCACCCTGTTGCGGCCCACGATGACGCAAAGCAGATACTTGGCAGTCAGAAAAAAATCGCCCTGGCCAACTGTATATGCCGCACCCAGCAGAGGCTTGTGGAAAAGGGATGCGGCAAGCCGCTTGAGGTGTGCTTCATTTTCGGCAGCCATGCAGACTACTTTGTGGAAAACGGCCTGGCCCGATTTGTCACCCTGGATGAGGCCCTGGCTGCCCTAAACGCCGCCCAGGAGGCCGGGCTTGTGACCCAGCCCTTCAATGTCACCAACCCCGGCGGCATGTGCAACTGCTGCGGAGACTGCTGCGGCGTGCTGCGCTCGCTCAAGCTTCTGCCCAACCCGGCCCAGGCTGTTCTTACCAATTATTATGCAGAGTGTGATTCATCCCTTTGCTCAAGCTGCGGCCTTTGCGCAGAGCGCTGCCAGATGGACGCCATTGTTTTTGACGGCAGGGATGGCACAGCCCGGGTGGATTTGAACCGCTGCATAGGATGCGGGCTTTGCGTAACAGGGTGCCCGGAAGATGCCTTGAGCCTTCTGCCTGTTGACAGCAACAAGCGCCGCACCCCTCCTTCCGGCGTGCAGGAGCTTATGCTTAAAATTGCCCAAGAGCGCGGCAAGTCCCTCATGCCGCTGAAGATGCAGGGAAAATAGGGAAACCTCAAGCGGATTTTTTAAGGCCCACAGCCTAAACTCTGGCAATGATTTGAGCCATTATTCTGCCGCAGCGCTCGCTGTGGGTCTCCTTGTTGGATTCAAGAACTTCCAGGCGTCCGGCAGGCAGGGCCGCCGCGATTTTCTCCAGGGTTTCAAGGCCGTGAACCTTGTCGGTTTTTGCACCGAATATTGTTACCGGCGCACCGATTGCGGGCAGCTTTTCCCAAAGGCTGTAATGCCTTATGGCAAAGGCGTTTTTCTTTAAGCGGGCAGGCTCGGCTGCATCAATGGTGGCAAAGTATTTGGCCACCTGTTCGGGCTCCTTTTTCTTGTCGCAGCGGATGTTGGCCAGATACCACTTGAGCCAGGGCTTGAAAACAAAAAACAGGGATGGATGCAGAATGCGGGCAAAGGCAAGGCCTGCGGCCGGAAAGTGCATTCGGGCTATGGGCCCCACCAGCATGGCAGCCTTCGGGGCGCGGGTCTGACGGCTCATGACCTCCAGCACCACCGTGGCCCCCAGGGAGCTTGCTGCATAGCAGAAGGGCGCATCCTGCGGCACAAGAGCATCAACCGCTTCAAGTATGTCATCGGCCATGCGCTCAACCGTGAACTCCCTTTTCAAAGACGGCAGCCTTGCACTTTTCTTTTCGCGGGTTTCTATGTAGAGCACCCGGCAGCAGGGGCACAACTGGCCGAGAACTTCGTGCCAGCCGCTCAAAAGGGATATCCAGCCGGGAACAAAAACAAGGGTCGGAGTCTGTGGATTTATCTGTGGCGGCTCAAAGGCTGTCACCGAAAGCTCCACTCCGTCCGAAACCGTAAAATACGATTGGGAAACGCTTATTCCCGCCTTCTCGTAGGAGTCAAAAGACATTTGTCACCACTGGTTTTTTGAATTTTTGTCAAAGCAAGTCAAAGAATATGCTTTGCGGGTGGAATTGATTTTTCCTGTTTGATTTTGAAAGGATGCAGAGGGGAAGCATCTTTGGAAAAATGATTCCCCCCTGCAATGGTTTGTGCAGTCAGCCCTTAATCCTTGAAAACCAGCTTGCCGCCCATGTGCCCTGCCACGGTTGCCGCTGCAAGCAGCACAAGGTGGGTGAGGAGAAAGGCGGCCCGACCCCCTTCAACTTCAAGAACCTGGGGGCTTTTGAAAAGCCAGATGGCAAGCGCCGGGGTTAGCACGGTGATGACGCCGCCGCAGGCGATCTTGGTCATGAAAAGGGAGGTCATGTTTCCGCCGTATTTCTCCTTCCAGTCCAGATAGCCCGAAAAAAGCACAAGCGGCATGGTGAAGGCCACATAAACAAGGCTGTAAAGGGCGGCTGTGGCAAGTCCCTGGCTTTTGAAAAGAACCGCCAGAATGCAGAAGGCAAAGCTCATGGGAATTACGCCGTTGGGGGAGTGCACAAGAATGGGATGCGCCTTGAATTGCACCATCAGCTCGCTTGAAAGGTCAAAGAGCTTCCAGAACATCCGGCCTGCAAAAGCCTTGAAACCGGAGCCCTGGGCATAATTCCTTTTGGGGCTGTCATTTTTTTCAGGCGCAGCACCCTGGGGGCTGTCCTCTTCTGCGGGGAGGTCCGTCTCCTCAATGTACTCCACAAACTTGCTTCTGTCAGCCCCGCACACAGGACAGGTTTCCGGCGGTTCAGGGCCTTCATGAATGTAACCGCATACCGTACATTTCCATCTTTTCATGGTATATTTCCCTCCAAGGCATTACAATTGAATAAACACAGGCTGACAGCGTATTCTTACCAAGGCTCGGGTTATAATGCAAGCCGCCCAAGCCTGCGTTGCCGGTCGCAGGGAAGGGATCCCCGTCAAAAAAATAGAAACCGGTTTTGTTTTTGGGGCAAAATAAGGTAAGTAATCAGATAGATAATGAAAAACCAGCCGGTTTGGAAAAAAACCAGCCCCAAGGAGTCGCCAGTGCAAGATTCCCGGATAACAATCCCCATAACAGGCATGACCTGCGTCAACTGCGCCGCCAACATTGAAAGGGGCCTGAAAAAGCTCGATGGCGTGAGTGATGTGTCTATCAACTTCGCTTCCGACCAGGCAAGTATAAGCTTTGACCCGGCCAGGCTTTCCGCCGGGCAGATAATCAGCAAGATCGAGTCCATCGGGTTTAAGGTCCCTTCCGCCAGGGTGGAACTGCCTGTCATGGGCATGACATGCGCCAACTGCGCAGCCACCATTGAACGCACCTTAAACAAAAAGGTTCCCGGCGTCACAAAGGCCCAGGTGAACTTTGCAACCGAGCGGGCCAGCGTGGAGTATCTGCCCCAGATTTCGGACCTGCCTGCCATAATAGAGGCAATCCGCAAGGCAGGCTACGATGCCCTTGCCCCGGAAGAGGGCCAGGACGCCCAGGATGTGGAGGCAGCCGCCCGCCGGGCCGAGATAATTGACCAGACCCGCAAGTTTGTTGTGGGCCTTGTTTTCACCCTGCCGCTTTTTGTCTTGAGCATGGGCAGGGATTTTGGTCTTCTTGGGCACTGGGCCCATGCGCCCTGGATGAACTGGCTCTTTTTTGCCCTGGCAACGCCCGTGCAGTTCTACACAGGCATTGACTACTATCGCGGCGGGTTCAAAAGCCTTAAAAACAAAAGCGCCAACATGGATGTGCTTGTGGCCATGGGCTCTTCCACAGCCTATTTTTATTCCCTGGCCCTTATGCTTTTTCCTGCCCTTGGCGACCATGTGTATTTTGAAACCGCTGCGGTCATCATAACACTTATAAAGCTCGGCAAGCTGTTGGAGGCCCGCACCAAGGGACAGACCGGGGCCGCCATCCGCGAGCTCATGGAGCTTGCGCCAGATGAGGCGGTGATTGAGGCTGATGGCAGGGAAAGACGCATTCCCCTTGCCCAGGTTGCTGTGGGCGACATTCTTGTGGTGAGGCCCGGAGAGCGGATTCCCGTTGACGGCGTTGTGATTTCAGGCAAAAGCGCGGTTGATGAATCCATGCTCACGGGCGAGCCTCTGCCGGTTGACAAGGCTCCGGGCGATTCAGTAACCGGCGGCACCATGAACAATCAGGGAATGCTGCGTTTTGAGGCAAAAAAGGTGGGCAGCGAAACGGCGCTGGCCAACATCATACGCCTTGTGCGCCAGGCCCAGGGCAGCAAGGCCCCCATCCAGGCCCTGGCAGACAGGGTTGCGGCAATCTTCGTGCCTGGGGTCATTGCCATTGCAGCCTGCACCCTGGCCCTCTGGTGGGTTGTAACCGGCGAGTTTGTCCAGTCAATGGTGCGCTTTGTGGCGGTTCTTGTAATCGCCTGCCCATGCGCTTTAGGCCTTGCAACCCCCACGGCGATAATGGCCGGAACCGGCAAGGGCGCAAAAAAGGGCATCCTTTTCAAAAACAGCGCAGCCCTCCAGGCCACCACAAAACTGACCTGCATAGTGCTGGACAAAACCGGCACCATAACCCAGGGAAAACCAGCGGTTGCTGACATTCTGCCTTTTGCCCCCCTGTGCGAAAGCGAGGATGAGCTCATCGGGCTGGCAGCATCAGCCGAAAAAGGCTCCGAGCATCCCCTTGGCAGGGCCGTTGTGGCAGAGGCCGCCATAAGGGGCATTGACCTTTCAGAGGCAGATGATTTCAATGCCCACGGCGGGGCCGGAGTGGAGGCAAAAATTGACGGTCAGACCCTGCTGGTGGGCAAACCGGGCTGGGTAAGCCAGAAAGGCATTGCCCTTGAAACAGCCGCCCAAATAATTGAGGAGCTTTCTTCCCAGGGCAAAACCGTTATTGCAGTGGCCAAAGGCGGCAAGCCTCTGGGGCTTGTCACCCTTGCAGATACAATAAAGCCCGATTCTGCCGATGCAGTGGCCGCCCTGCTGAAAATGGGGCTCAAGGTGGTTATGCTCACCGGCGACAACCCCGGCACAGCCAAGGCCATTGCCCAATCCGTGGGCATTGAGGAGGTTTTTTCAGAGGTGCCGCCGGAAAGCAAATCCGACAAGGTGAAACAGCTTCAGGATGAGGGCCAGATTGTTGCAATGGTGGGGGACGGCATAAATGACGCCCCTGCCCTGGCAAGGGCGGACATTGGCATTGCCCTGGGAACAGGCACGGATGTGGCCATTGAGACGGCTGATGTTATCCTTTCTTCAGGAAGGCTTACAGGCGTGGTAAGGGCGCTTGTCTTGGGCAGGGCCACCCTTCGCACCATAAGGCAGAACCTTTTCTGGGCATTCGGCTACAATGTTCTTCTTATTCCTGTGGCTGCCGGGGCCCTGGCTGCCTTTGCCGGTGCGCCCCCGTTCTTAAAGCACCTGCACCCCATTGCAGCAGCCCTTGCAATGGCGCTGTCAAGCTTCTGCGTTGTGGCCAACAGCCTGCGCCTTTACAGGAAGAGAATTGATTAAGGTTCACGGGCCTCTTTTTGCTGGACTTTTGAAAAAGGGCGCGGCGTTGACATGTCTAAAATTCTTCTCTATCGTGTTTTTTTTATGGTAAGGATTTAGATGCTTTCATTTTCGGCCTGCCCATAGCAGGCGCACAGAGGCCTTAAAAAGTTTTTTCCGGAGATAAGAATGTATTCCAAGATGCTCAAACTGGTTTTTCCCAAAACCCATGCCCAGGAGCCTGTGGTCTGCAACCTTGCAAGGCTCTTTGACCTTGAGTTCAGCATATTAAACGCCACAATCCACCCTCGCAAGGTTGGGGAGATGGTTCTCCAGCTTTCAGGCAGTCCGCAGAGCTTTGAAAAGGGTATGTCCTATTTGAAGGAACGGGGCATAACCGTAATAAAGGCCGGAGAGCAGATGCTCCGGGAAGAGGACACCTGCGTCCACTGCGGAGCCTGCACCGCCATCTGCCCCACAGGAGCCCTTTCCATCATGCGCCCTGAAATGCGGGTGATCTTTGATGTGGAAAAATGCAGCATCTGCAAACTGTGCGTTCCTGTTTGCCCTCATCACGCCATGTCGCTGCTTCCCCTTGAAAACAACGGGGAGCCTGCTTTTGGAGCCTGAATCTGCATAACCCGGCAGATTCAGGCCCTATCCGCCAGGGCGCAAGTACTTTCAAGATGCCCCCATTCAGAAAAGAAAAGCTTTTTGTGGCCATGAGCGGGGGGGTTGACTCCCTTACAGCCGCAGCCCTTGCCCTTGAGCAAGGCTTTGATGTGACGGGGATTCACTTTTTCACCGGCTTTGAGCCGCCCGGTACAAAAGACCAATACCAGGAGGCCTTGAGCAGCGCGGCGGAGTGTATCGGCATCGGGCTTGTCACGGTGAATCTTTCCTTCGACTTTGCAAGGCTTGTTGCAACTCCATTTGTAAATGCCTATGCAGCAGGCCTCACGCCCAATCCCTGCCTTTTGTGCAACCGCCGCATAAAGTTTGGCATACTGCTGGAAAAGGCCCGGCAGATGGGCGCAGACAGGCTTGCCACGGGTCATTACGCAAGGCTTGCAACAAATGAGGAAGGCCCCATGCTTTACAAGGGGGCAGACTTGTCCAAGGATCAGTCGTATTTTCTTGCCCTTGCAGGCCCGGAAAGGCTTGCCAAAGCCTCTTTCCCCCTTGGGATGCTCACCAAGGAAAAGGTGAGGAAAATGGCCCAGGAAAGGGGCATTCTGCGCTTTGCACGCTCCGAGAGCCAGGATGTCTGCTTTGTAAGTGACGGCTCTTATAAGGATTTTCTGGAAAAAATGGGCGTAAAAAGCGTCCCCGGCCCCATTGTTGACCCCTCCGGCAGGGTCATAGGCAGCCACAATGGCCTTTGCTCCTATACCATCGGCCAGCGCAGGGGCATAAACCGCCCTTCAACCGAGCCCTGGTTTGTAAGGGGCGTGGATGTTTCAAGCAATACGCTTTTTGTGGGCCGAAAAAGCGATCTGTTCAGCAGGGGCCTTATATTTGACGATGCCGTGTGGTTCGGCCCGGAGCCAAAGGAGTCATTCAGGGCTTTTGTGCGGATCCGCTACCGCTCCAAGGAAACCTCCTGCCTTGTGGAGCCCCTTGGCAATGGCAGGGCAAGGGTTTTGTTCGATGAGCCCCAGAAGGCCGTGACCCCCGGCCAGGGGGCTGTTCTGTACGAGGGCGACAGGGTGCTGGGCGGCGGGACCATAGCCGAGACTGTTGAAGAAGCTGAAAATGCAAAGGAAACAAAGCGTTAAATGGGACAGTCTTTTTTTATTATAACGCTGGGATGCAAGGTCAACCAGTATGAATCCGACCTCATGGCCACAAGGATGAGCCAGGCAGGATTGGTTGCGGCCAGCGGTGCTGACACGGCGGACATAATCCTTATAAACACCTGCACGGTGACAGGCAGGGCAGCCCAGCAATCCCGACAGGCAGTTTCAGGCGCAATCCGCAATCACCCCAAAGCCAGGGTGTTTGCCGCAGGCTGCCATGCCCAGGCCGCACCCCAGGAGCTTGCCGGCATTGAGGGCCTGTGCGCTGTTGTGGGCAATGCCTCCAAGGAAAAAATCGCTGAAATTATTGACTGCGCCCTGCAAAGGGGCTCCTTGGGCCCCCTTGTGGAATGCGCCCCCCTTGACAGCCTTTGCCTGCCCGGAGAAAGCCCGCTGGTGACAGGGGCAAGGGCAAGGCCCTTTGTGCGAATTCAAGACGGCTGCAACGCCCGGTGCACCTACTGTGCGGTGCCCGGCGTGCGGGGGCCAAGCCGAAGCGCCCCGCCCCTTTCCGTGCTGGCCCAGTTGGAGGCCCTTTATGAGGCCGGATATGAGGAGGCGGTTCTGTGCGGCATTCACCTTGGACGCTATGGGTTGGACCTTGAGCCGCAGAGCAATCTTCTTTCCCTGCTGGAAATGGCGATTGAAAGGGAGATTCCCAGAATCAGGCTTTCTTCCATAGAGCATGACGAGGTGACAGACAGGCTCATTGAGCTTGCAGCTTCATCACCAAAAATCTGCCCACACTTCCACCTGCCCCTTCAAAGTGGGTCGGACCTTGTGCTGCGCCGCATGGGGCGGCCTTACAAAGCCGCCGATTTTGCAATAGTTGTGGAGAAAATTTCAAAAGCCATGCCCAATGCCGCCATAGGTGCAGACATAATGGTTGGTTTCCCCGGCGAGGCTGACGAGGATTTTTTGCAGACATTTTCCCTTGTTCAATCCCTGCCCCTCTCGTACCTGCATGTTTTTCCCTATTCCCCAAGAAAAAACACGCCGGCAGCTCGCTTTGACCGGAAAGTCCCGGCAGCCGTGGCAAAACAGCGGGCCGCACAGATGCGGCAAATGGGCCTTGAAAAGAAAACGGCATTTTACAAAAGTCAGGAAGGCCGCCTGCTGGCAGCCTGCGTGGAAGGCCCGGATGATTTCCGCAGGGGTTATTACAAGGGAACCACGGAAAACTACATTCCAATAAGGTTTGCCGACTTGACCCTGCCGAAAAACTCATCCCTGTGGCAGGGGGTTTTAAGGCTGGTTCCAAAGGAAGATGGCTTGCAGACCCTGCTGGAAAAAAGCGTGGATGAATGAAGTCTATCGGCAGACCTTGCCGTAGCGGGCAGCCTTTATGTAATTGCACTCGCCAAGCTCGCAGGCTTTTTTCAACAACTCGCAGCCCCTGTCAATCTCGCCGGAAAGGATGAATGCAAAGCCCCGCGCCCCCCATGCCTGGGCAAGATTGGGGTCCAGCTCCATAGCCCTCTCAAAGTCGGCCACAGCCCTGTCGAGCATTCCAAGTTCGCCGTATGCCACACCCCTGTCCAGATAATTGAGGGCATCGGCGGGATCTGCCTCCATTGCCCTGGAAAAATCCGCCACCGCGCCCTCAAACTCCAGAAGGATGAGATACGCCGAACCCCGGCCCCGATAGACAAGCGTGAGCTCCGGGTCAATCGTCAGAGCGCCGTTGTAATACTCCACAGCTTTTTGCGGGTTTGTGTATTGGGCTTCCCTGTAAAAAAGGGAATCCGCCATGCGCAAAAGCCCCAGGGCTGCAAGGCGGTTCACTGCGTCATCAATGAGCTGCTGGGAATTTTCCCGGGAGCTGTCTGCATCACTTTGGGCATCAAAAGTCTTGTCCTGCTCCTTTAAAAGCCCTTCCGCCTGCTCCAAAAGCCGCCTTTCCATTTCCAGGTGACGGGCAAAGCGGCCAAAGAGGTCGGGGTTGCGCTCCATAAACTCCATCTGGGTTTTAACAGCTCGCCTATCTATCTGCGTTTCCAGGCCCACGGTCCACGCAGGATAGCCGCCGATGGTTGTCTCCTCCACAAAAACCGTGCGGATGTCCAGCAGGCCGTGCGCCCATACGGTTAAATCTCCGGGGCCGGGACTTTTCTTTTCAAGATCCGGCTGCTTTTTGAGCTGCCCGCCAGCCTTTTCCAGAAGATTATGATGAGCCTTTGTTATGGCGATAACCCGTGCGCGGGAAGATGAAAGCCAGGGGCCTGATTCAACAGCCGCCTGGGCGCTCACAGTGGTTGAGGCTGCCGGAAGACCGGGCAAGGCAAGGCAGGACAGCACAAGAGCAGAGAAAAAAATTGCCAATTTTTTTTGGGGCATGGGCGTTTCCCTTCCAGCAGAGCATAGCAAAAAGCGCTCATGCGCTGCAAGCTCAACAAAAAAGGCCTTGGCAAAGGGGGTTCTTCAGGCATAAGCAATGGCCCGAAACGGGGCCTGCCTTCCTGCACCTTATTTTGAAGGCTTTTTGAAGAGCAGGGAAAATCGCTCCACCAGAAATTTTGAAAAATTTTTGAAAAACAGAAGCTGAATGGGGCCCGGAGCCCGATCCAGAAGAGTGGCGGAAATCCGCATGAGCAGGCAGTCACTATCCGCCTTGACCGTGGCCGTGCGGGCCTGGCCGCCAATGTAGGCCATTTCGCCGAAGCACTCCCCCACGCCCACCCTGGCGATGACCTTGCCCGCCTTCTCTATGCGCACCGTGCCTGAAAGCACAATGTAAAAGGTGTCGTCAATGTCGCCTTCCGTTATGATTATTGAATCCTTTTTGGCCTTGTCAATGTCGCTTGCCAGATAAAGCTGCTCAATCTGCTTTGGGGTGAAACCGGCAAAAAAGGGGATGTACTGAAGATATTCCAGGGCCTGCCTGGGCTTGCGCTCCGGTATGTCGTCTTTTTTCATGCCGCGAAGGGCGACCCGCAGGTCAAAGCCCATGTCAAGGCAGCTCTGATAACGGTCTTCAGGCTTTTTGGCCAGGGCCCTGGCAAGGATGTCATCGAGTATGCCGGGCAAATCCGGGCGTTTTTCCGAGACCAGCGGCGGGTTTTCCCTTACCACCTTGCGCATTATTTCCGGGTAATCCTTCCCGCCAAAGGCCTGCTCGCCGGTGAGCAGCTCGTAAAGCACGCATCCAAGGCTGAAAACATCTGTGTTTTCAGCAAGTTTTTCGCCGGTAAGCTGCTCCGGCGACATGTAGCTTGGGGTGCCCCTTATGGCTTTAAGTGTATAACCCCCACTTATCCGGGCAATTCCGAAATCCGTGATTTTAGGCGTATCCTCCTCATCCAGAAGCACATTTCCGGGCTTCACATCCCTGTGGATGACGCCCTTCTTGTGGGCATAGTCCAGGGCCTTGGCCAGGGAAAAGCCTATTTCCAAAGCCTTTTTTGGAGAAAGCAGATGCGGCCCGCTGCAAAAGGCATCCAGCGTTTTGCCCGCCACAAACTCCATTGCTATGTAGCAAAAGCTTTCGTGCACCCCGGCATCGTAAACAGCCACAATGTTGGGGTGGTTCAAACGGCCGGCGCTCTGGGCCTCCATAAAGAAATGGCCCTTTTCCTCCTTGCTTTTCGGCCGGGCCATTTTTATGGCCACCGGCCGCTGGATGTAGGGGTCGCGGCCCAGAAAGACCACTGCCATTCCGCCCCGGCCAAGCTCGCGGGTTATGGTGTAACGGCCCACATGGTTAAGGCCGGCCAGATCAGCAACAAAGCCCTCGTCAACAATCATTTTTCACTCCGGAAAGGGGGATGGCACCTTTGGTTGTTAATGGCTGCAAAGAAAGTTTAAGGGCTTTATGGCGCTTGCGTCAAGCAGGGTTTGGCACAAAACCGGCCTTAAAAAGATGGCAATCTGTTGAGCGGACAGGCTGTCAATCCGCTCCGGGCAGGGGCGGATTTAGCGGTTTTACCTTTGCTGCGGGCAGGTAAAGATGCA
>Ga0351962_1024_pt1 | contig 47408 bp, 42 predicted proteins | sample TotcelT113001N13_FD_205805 | JGI IMG/M metagenome (GOLD analysis project Ga0351962, IMG submission 205805) | Enriched cells from coal bed in the Powder River Basin, Montana, United States - Total cells T11 rep3 HSBNCT.T11.300.1.N13 ...
CCTCCCTTTTTATAATCATTTTCAGACTCTTCATTAAGGTTGGGAAAAATGCTTACGCCCCCTTCAATCTTGATTCCAGGAGGTATTCTCGTTCCTCTTCCGATTATGCTAAGTTTACCCTGAGAATCTCCAACCTCAGTGCCACTTCCCAAATTTGTATCCGCATCGGCAATGGTTCGATACAATACACCGAGGTCGTCAACCCTTCCACGTGCAAGAATCATAGCAACGATATTGGCCACATTTTCTCCTAAACAATTTTTTCAAGAAGTGCCACAGGAAAATTACGGAAAAGATCACCGCAACGAAAACCAATAATTCTATCGTGCTCGGCAGTCTCAAGGACCTCTTCAGTAAAAATGTTCTTATAGCTCATACCAATTCCATCAGCGGGAGCCTCAACTACAGTATCATGCCAAACGTCTTCGCCCAGGGGAAGTCCATCCTGATCTTTCAGGAGTCTCATGAAGAAACGGGGGGCTGCAGCCAGCACAGCCCTTTCTCCCAGTCTACGGGCCAAAGCACAAACATGATATTCTTTCCTGCCCAGCACATGAAGAGAACGGTACTCACCTTTTTCATAAATAGCGCGGTCCCTTTTTCGGTTATTGAGGGCCCTATAAATAAGAAAAAGCTTGACTCGTCCGTCATGTTTCTCATCTGTGAGTTTTCTTGCCAGTTGCCAGCATGGAATCTCTAATTCCTGTCGTTTAATATCCTGTATGGCTGCCATCCTTTTTCCATAGTCCACAGGCTTTCTGTTGTCAGGATCCACGAGGCTAAAATCCCAGATTTCCGAACCCTGATAAAAGTCCGGAACTCCAGGAGATACAATCTTTAATAGTGTTTGAGAAAGAGAATTATACATCCCGCAAGCCGATATGAACCTCTGAAATATTTCGAAGTCATGAATAAAATCATTTTCAGGTTTTTCCTGCATGATTTCATCCAGGAAGAGACTCATTGCATCCTCATACATCAAGTTCGGGTTAATCCAGCTGGAATTTACCTTTGCTTCCCGAACAGCCTTAATCATGTAATTTTTGATGCGTCCTATATACGTTGCGCAATTGTCGCTTTCCTTAAATTCCAACGGCCACGTGCCGATGAGGGTCTGATAAAGAAGGTACTCTTCGTTCCTGTCAGGCACGAGCTGGCTATCGACAACGATCTTCTTCTTTTTATTAAAAGCCCTCCATTTTACCAGGTGATCCTTCCACTCAAAGGGTATCTCTGACAATACGTTGATGCGTGCTCGCACATCTTCGCTTCTTTTTGTATCATGTGTATTCGTAGTTATCATGGCATGAGGCCAGAATTTGCTGCGCTCCATGTTCTGCCCATGAAACGTATCAAGATTAGTTCCAAACCTTTCGGGACTTCCGCCAACTTCGTTGATAGAAACGAGGCGGTTGTACACGTAAAAGGTTGTATCCTCGACCCCTTTCGCCATTATAGGGCCGGTGAGTTGTTGAAATCCAGCCATTCCTGTTTGTCTTCGTCTGAAAGGTAATCAGGAAATTTCAGCAGCAGTACATCCCGCAAATAGTCGAAGATTGAGCTGCTGATGGCCGGGTTCCGTCGCTTTGCCTTTGCCACCGCAGCTTCAATGTGCTGTCGGTCTCTGTCTTTCACCTCATAACCGTTAATGTACGAACGGTAGACAGGAAAATGAGCCGCTGCCTCCACAATGGATCTAATGAGGCTGTTCAGGGTGAAATCCCTCATATAGCGGGTTTTCTTCGCAATGCGACTCAGCTTCCTCCCAATTGTATTAATTTCGCTGGTCATGGCAACTTCCATGATGAGTTTCTTGTTTTTGCTCACAAGGTCAGCATATTCAAACTTCTCCTTGACAAATGATGAATAGATTCTTTCGAATTCCTTTGCATTTCTTGTCTCAACAAAAATACCATTCAAAGAATTAAGAAAAACGTAACCCGTGGTGCTGAAGATGCGCCACTCCTCCGGCATGCGCTCGCTCTTTGTGAGAATCTTTTCCCCGATGATGTAGAATGGTTTTACTGAAGGATCAATGCTGATCATTTCATCATACCGCTTCTTTGCCTTTGTTAGCTTGTAGTCTTCTCCATAGGGAAGATTCTCCTGCGCCACAACCTCCTCTCCGTGACCCATCATCATCTGCGTGAAGCAGGCTTGCTGCAAAGCTTCAAAGTATTCTGATGGGTTGTAGAGCCCGTCAGGGTGGTCAATCCTGAGGCCCGTTACTGCGCCTTCGTTGATGAGCTGAAGCAGAAATTTGTGGGCATCGTCAAATACCTCGGGCTTTTCAACCCGGATTGCCGCGAGACTGTTGATGTCAAAAAACCTGCGGTAGTTGATCTCCTCTGTAGCTACTGACCAGTAAGACAGCCTGTATGACTGTTCCATGAGAAGACTATCCAGAAGGTCAAAGCTTCTCGGTTGACCTTTGCTTCCATTGAAAATATTGAGATTCTCGCGGATAAAGATCCCGATACGGGGGTATTCGCTGCAGAGTCTTGCCAATCGCCTCTTGACAACCTCCTTTTCCCGTAGTCTCTCCTGTATTCTTTCCAAGTCCAGTTCCGTGAAAGGCGGCAGATTTTTCAGAGCGGTGATGATACTCATAAATTCTGTGAGGTGAAGAGGATTCTTATTGGCGAGCCTCTTATCCAGTTCGTCCCTGCGATGTTCCAGAATAGAGGGGTAGGTATCGGGCCTCAGGGGAAACCTGTTCTCATGATAATCAACGAAGAACTCTCCCTCTTCAAACGATAGGGTGATCTGTTGATTTTCAAGGGCTTCACCGTATTGTTCTCCAAGAATCGGGAGGAGGACTTTATTAGCCAATTCCTCCTGTACAGGGTTCCAATCAATGTCAAAGTAATCTGCGTATGGAGAGCTTATACCGTTTTCAAGGACGTCCATCCACCACCTATTCTCTTTACTGACAATACACATGTGGTTCGGCACCACGTCGCAGATCTGTCCCATCTCGTAACGTTTCAGCTCATCTATCATGGCCGTATACTCTTCCATGGCGCCCACCTCCGGGTTGAGGGACCCGTAGTCCACGATGTCATAACCGTGAAGGCTTCCCTCCCGCGCCTTGAGATAGGGCGAACTGTACAGGTCTGTGATACCAAGGCTATTGAGGTAGTCAATTATTCTCTTTGCGTCAAGAAACCTGAAATGCTTGTTGAGCTGCACTCGATAGGTGGCCAACGGGACCCGCGGAAGGGGAAGAGGAGATTTTCCCATTCATCACCTCTGTTTCTGAGGAGAGAAAAATGTTGCAAGGTTAAAGGATAGCATATCAGCTATGTGGCGGAATCTCTCGGCCCATTCTTCGGCTTTCTGTCTTTCCATCTTGTTCAAGGTCTCATCGAGGGTTTCCCCTCTCATGCGATAGAATATGTTCTGTATCTCCCAAAGATTGACATCGAGAGGGATGGATCGGACCGCTGTAATTATGCCCTCCATGTTTCTCAGCAGCAGGAGATTGGAAGGTCGACGAAAAAGCTCGTTTGCCATATCTTCAAGCCTGCGGCGGACTGAGAACTCCAGGTCCACGGATACGGGCTCAATACCGAATTTCCCAAAAGTGGCTGCGGTCCTGCTTATGGCCTCCACGTCGATTCTGTCCTTCATGAATTCTTCCTGGAGGTCAACGGACAATACAAATCCGGCTATATCCAAAAACACGGCAGGGATGGGTACGCCCGACTCGCGAAGAAATCCCATGAGAACCTCGCTTTCTTCATACATGGTTCTGTAACGAGCCACAAAGTCCTCCAATGTCTTTTTAGTAATAAGGTCAAGCACTTTGCGCCGCTGATCTCTGAATAGATGGATCAGAGAATAATTGCTGGCCCCGAAGTGATTGTTCATGACTTGGATCAGTGACGCGAGGTCACCGTCTTCGAAGACCTTGAATATCTCCTCTTTCATTACATGATATGATTCTTGCCCTTGGAACCTCCGGATGCCGCCACTCGTAAAATGGTTGCCAAAACTCATAACGGCAAAGCTCATTCGATCGGATTCTCTCGTTGCTCTCGATGTAACGGCCACCGTTCCCGCGGAAATCTTGGCATTTCCCGCCTCGGACCGGTCGTATATCTCTTGGTCCACCGCATAACAATAGACTTCCTCGTGGGTATTGTAGACCTGCCAGAGTGAGCTCATGGCAAAGTGCATGGCTACATTCTCCAGGCTGATGGCAGATGTCTTCACCAGCCGGTTGTATATGGAGACCCCATCCCCAAATTCAGGGAGGTTGCTTTGTGCCATCCGTAACTGTTCAAGAAAACCGCTTTCCAAATCCCTCCCAAACAGGTCCCGGGCAAGTTGAATCACCTTGGATGCGTACGTGAGGATCTGCACAGTCTCTATCCCGGAGATCTCGTCGAAGAACCATCCACAACTCGTATACATGAGTAGTGCGTGTCGTTCCATTTCCATCAGTTTCAGGAGAAGGGTCCTTTCAGCGCCTCCAAGGGGCTTCACCCCGTTGTAGCCCACAAATTTGTCAATATTTTGCTGAGAACGATCCGAAATTACATTTATGTAATCATTCCGTGCAGCCCACGGGTCTCCGACAAGATCCCTTGCACGGTCTTCGAACAAGGGAACAGTGGTATCTCGCAGCCAGTCAAGGGCATCACGGAGGGGAGCTCTCCATTTCTGGTTCCACCCGCGATGCATCCCCGAATTACATCCGCAGTCCTTCCGCCACCTGTCTATCCCATGAGAACAGCTCCACGACGTATCCTCCGCCACTTTTACCTGGTACTGTGGTGGAAAGCGCTCCAGGTATTCTCCAAAGTTGCTTAATCTTGCCTGACCCTGGCTTTCAAGAACATGAACCGCGTAGGCCAGGGCCATGTCGCCAAAGTGATGGTGGTGCCCGTAAGTCTCTCCGTCTGTGGCCAGAACGAGCATCTGCGGCCATTCTCTGGCATCTGAGAAGCCGCTCATGATACGGGAGACAAAATCTTCACCTTTGTCCAAAATACCCTCAAATGCCACTGCTCTTGATATTGGCCCGTCGTAGAAGAAGATGTTGATGTGTCTGCCTGACGGCAGTATGCATACATAGGGCATGGTGGGATCAACGCTGCCCCCCTTCGCGTCCGTCCATTTTCTCTCCCCCGCCTTTCTTATCTGGGATGCCTGGTGGGGAGCAAGGATTACGAACATGATGGACTGCCCGGCCAGGAGATCAAGGGTTTCAAGATCCACCGCAGTTTCCGAGAGCCACATGCCTTCTGGTGAATGACCAAAACGATGCTGAAAATCCTTGATGCCCCAAATGATTTCCGTTTCCTTGTCCCTACGATTTGCAAGGGGCATAATTACGTGATTGTAGACCTGCGCAAGCGCGTTGCCATGGCCAGACCGCGTCTCTCTGCTCTTTTGATCAGCCTGAACAATAGCCCTATAGACATCAGGTGCTGAGGTTTCCATCCATGACAGCAGAGTCGGACCGAAATTGAAACTAATCTTTTCATAATTGCTCATGATATCTGTTATGCGCCTGTCTTCGTCGAGAATCCTCGACGCGCTGTTGGGACCGTAGCACTCCGCAGTTAACCTTTCGTTCCAGTCGTGGTACGGATGGGCAGAATCCTGCACCTCAACCGCCTCCAGCCAGGGATTCTCACGAGGAGGCTGATAGAAATGGCCATGGATGCAGACAAATTTCTCCAGTTATTCCTCCTGCGGCTTCGAAAGCCGATAGACGACTGCACTCCATGGCTGAATCGTCACCTGTACCATGGATCCATTTGATGCCAGGCGCGGCAAAAGACATCCTTTTCCAGCACTGCCCCCCCAACGCGGCAGCGACGTGTCGAGTACCCTTTCCCACGTGCCTGGCCGCATCATAACCTCGATTGCCCTTATCTCCTCCCCGAGATTGAAAAGGCAGCATAAACCTTGATTTTGACCGTAATATGCCGTAAACAGAACCTTTGTCTTCGGGAATAATTTCATTTGAGGCGTCTTTTCTACTAAGAGCCCATCAGCCCGAGTTTCCTTTCTAAGCCGTATCAGCTCCCGATAGAACCTGACGAGCATAGCGCTTCTTCGATCACGCTTTTTCCTCAGGTCAATCCTGGAAGAGAAGAAGGTTTCTTCGGCCTGAGGGTCGGGAGGCGCCCCCTGCCAGCCAAATCCTGCAAACTCTTCCCGCCTTCCCTTCTTCACCGCCTCTATGAGATCTTCGTCCGAATGATCAACGAAGTAACAAAAGGGGCTTGTTTCCCCATACTCCTCCCCCATGAACAGAAGCGGTATAAATGGCGACAGGAGGACTACTGACGCTGCGAGTTTTGCCTGTTCGAAGGAGAGCGACTGACTGAGCCTGTCCCCATTCATTCTGTTTCCCACCTGGTCGTGGTTCTGGCTGAAAACAACGAACCGGCGGGCGGGAATGCTCCTTGATGAGCTTCCATGGCGGCGTCTCCGGAAGGATGAATACTGTCCATCGTAAACAAATCCATCTCTTAAAGCCTTGGCCAGGTGCTTCATCTCGCCGAAGTCCTGATAGTAGCCCTTCTTCTCCCTGGTGAGAAGAGCGTGGAGAGCATGGTGGAAATCATCATTCCACTGGGAGTCCAAACCAAAACCGCCGGCTGACTTAGGGTTGATTATACGCACATCGTTTAGGTCACTTTCCGGAATAATATAGATATTTCTTTCTTCAGCATTTGCCTCATAATGGATTGTTTCGCCTATTTCTTCGAGGATATGGCGTGCGCTGAAATCATAGACGCCATGAATGGCATCTATCCTGAGGGCATCGAGGTGATATTCCGTAACCCAATAAAGGGCATTGCATATAAAATAGTGTCGTACATTGTCACTGTATGGCCCGTCATAGTTTATGGCATCACCCCATAGCGTTTTATACCGGTCGGTGAAGTAAGGACCAAACTGACTAAGATAATTGCCCTCTGGTCCAAGGTGATTATACACGACATCGAGAATGACGGAAATACCCGTTTTGTGGCATGCATTGACCAATGTTTTGAGACCGGAAGGGCCACCATAGGTATTCTGAGGAGCAAAAGGAAAAACACCATCATATCCCCAGTTTCTGCTTCCCGGGAATTGGGCAACGGGCATAAGCTCAATCGCTGTCACCCCGAGTGCTCTAAGATACTCAAGGTACGGGGTTATGGAAGTAAAGGTGCCATCACGGGTAAAGGTGCCGACATGCAACTCATAGATGATAAGGTCCTTTAGCGGCACCCCCTTCCAGTTTTTGTCCTTCCACAAAAACGTAAGTGGGTCAATAATCTGCGAAGGTCCGTGAACGCCCTCCGGCTGAAATCGAGATACCGGATCAGGCAACTCTCTTCCGTCACCGAATTTGTAATAATACCGATCACCGTTGCACACATTTTCCGCAGTTCCTGAAAAATAGCCATTTCTTTCTTTTTTCAGTGTAATAATTTGCGTAGTTTTTCGTGAGAAAATCTTCACCGACAATTTTGGAGCGTAAGGAGCCCACACCTTAAATGAGGTCTTGTCAGATCCAATCATGCGGGCGCCAAGTTCCATGGGTAATCTCGTACCTGTCATATCTTCATTATGAGGAGAATATGAATGAATCCACTAATGGTATAGCCGGTAACAATTCCTAACCCCCACAGAATTAAAAGGACGACAAAAATAGTCATCAACATTGCGTATTCCTCCTTTCAGTCGAGGATGCCCCCCAATGTTCAACTTTCTTGATGACATCTGCTAAAACAATACCTCACAGAACTCACGTGGGAAGTCTACCTCTCTATCCTTGTAAACTTAGCTCCTTTCAGGGAGAGATCTACCATAAGTCCTTTTGCATCAAAAACAAAACCGGCTACAGGGTCCCTGAGCGTTGTGGTGTCGAGACGCTTTCCTCCCCCAACGTCAACAAGAGCTACATTGCCGTCTACCCCAACTTCCCAGCCCTGGACCTTCTGGAAGCCTTTTAACGCATCATCGGTCATGAATGCTATGATGATGTCCATCCTTTCAGCGCCGAAGGTAAACCCGTAGGACCCGGCAATCAGGTTATAGTAGGCTTTTGTCTTGCCCCCAACTATCAGGGCACCTTCTCCGTATTGGCCCCCTACAAAAAACCCTGCCTTCGTAACGTTCGGCATCACCAGCACTGCCTTAGCCTGGGCCATGAACTCCCTGGCGCCATCCACCTGATTGTAGAAGCGGTTTATGGACTCATCGACGCTCGCATTGATCTCGTTCGCCGACTTAGCCTCTCCATAATTTGCCAGTATGACGAATGACATAAGGAGCCCAAACATCACAGACAACATCCTGATAAAAAACATTCTTTGTTTCATAAAAGTACCTCCCTGTTTATTTCACATATATTGGAAATGTAGACATGGTTCACGTGGTGTCAAGGGCTACGCTACCCGGAAGTATATTTACTTTCGTCCCATATCTCAGGATTCGTCCTGTAATACGAGACAAAAGTGCAATTGAAGCAAACCTCTTGTGAATCACGGAAAGTCATAGGTCCAAGCAAGCACCTGGCAACATAACGTAATAGCTACAGATATTTACGAATCTTGTTATGGTGTATTTGATGGCACAGGATTTGTAAAGCATTAGCCAGTGCAGCATCTGTCATGCGCAGCTTGACCATCTCTGAAGGAGGCAATGACATGAAAAGATTACTTTTTGGAGCAATGCTTTTGGCGTTGGTAGTTGCAGTTCCTATGCCTGCCACAGCACAGGTAGGCATAAGCTTCAGCATCGGTCTGCCGCCGCCCGTCCCATTCGTGGAACCGCCGGCCGTGGTAGTGTTGCCTGATACGGACGATGTGTACGTTGTCCCTGAGATTGACATAGACCTCTTTTTCTGGAATGGCTGGTGGTGGCGTCCGTGGGGCGGTCGATGGTATCGCTCACGGTATTATGACCGTGGCTGGGGCTATTACCGTAATGTCCCAAGATTTTATTTTGATATAGATCCAGGGTGGAGAGTGCACTACAGAGATCGTCATTGGTACGGGAACCCGTGGTACTATGAACGCATTGATCACCGACGGCTTCAACGGAACTGGCAGCGGTGGCGAAGCAATCGACATTGGCAAAGGGAACAGACCTGGGGTGTTCAGAACTACCGACCTCGGCCACAGGCACAGAGGCAGGAACTGAGACAACAGAGGCAACGCGAATACCAACAGAGATCCGAAGTTCAACAATATCAACGAGAGAGACAACGGCAACAAAGGAGACAACCTCAGCCACAGGTCCAACAGCCAAGACAACGGCCTCAAGAGAGGGTTCGGGAGCCGCAGAGACAAGAGCAACGACCTCGGGTTGAACAACCAAGAAGAGAACCCCGAGTTGAGCAACAAAGACAGCAACCTCAGGTGCAACAACCAAGTCAAGTTCAACAGCCAAAGCAACAACCTCAGGGAAAAGTTCAGCAGCAACGCTCTCAGCCCCAGGGAAAACCTGAAGGAGGGGAGGGTGAAAAAAATAGAAGGTAGGATGGCGTAAAGTCAACCTTGAGGAGATTGCCATGACGGACAAACGAAAAGCATACGAAGAAAAATTTGATGCGCAGTTGAAGGAATGGAGCGCCGAGATCGCTTTGCTTAACGCCAAAGCGGACAAAGCCAGGGCCAGGGCGAAGATTGAATACTATAAAATAATTGAAAGCTTGCAGGGCAAGCAAGATGTGGCCAGGGCGAAGTTACAGGAGTTAAAGACCGCTGGCGATGATGCATGGGAGGACATCAGGACGAGCGCAGAAAACGTCTGGGCTGATGTCAAGAGTGCCTTCCAAAGCGCGGCCTCAAGGTTCAATTAAGACTGGGGCGCTGAACATACCCGCTCAACGGGACGTTGACAAATAAACTGGGAGGAGCGATATGCTTGCAACTATTTTGATTATATTAGTGATTTTGATGTTGGCGGGTGCGCTGCCCACATGGCCTCACAGCCGAGGATGGGGTTACTACCCGAGTGGCGGGCTGGGAATTGTCCTGGTCATTCTGATCATCCTGCTGTTACTGGGTCGGCTTTAGGCAGTCGGGCGCTTTTGGTGTCACGTCCAGAAAATGGCACCAAGCGCTCTTGAAAGCGTGGCGGCGCATTGAACATCAAATCGGCTACACTTAAGCAGCGCAGAAGCGGGAACGGACATCTGTGGCCTGCTTTCATCGACAAAACAGGGAGGATTAACTCATGCCCCTAATTCAAGTAGTAGTTGTCCTGATCGTGGTAGGTGTTGTTCTCTGGCTCATCAACCGATTCATCCCGATGGCGGGCTCCATCAAGACGATTTTGAATGCTGTCGTGGTCATTGCGGTTGTCTTGTGGCTTCTGAGCGTTTTTGGAGTTCTCGGTTCACTCTCCAATATCCGCGTGGGAAAGTAACCCCCCATAGCGAAGTCGACCACGCCATTTTTTCATTGACGGGCAGGTAAGAGCGTGGGAAACATTTGAAGCGGCAATCTCCGAAGTCGGAGTATGAGTATGCCAGTTGGTTCGTGAGCTGACGCCAAAGTGTCGCTACACAATGGGCTGGGTCTGGATTACCAAGTACCGGAAGATGGTATTTTGCTAAAGCAGTGCATCGGGTGGTGAGAGTACCTTTCGACATTCTTGTCGTATAGTGTTCTGAAAAACGACAAGAATGTATTCAATGCCAGGTTTAATGAATGGTTTACCCAATGATTTCAAATATATTTGAAACCTGTGTTTTAGGCATTAATATTGCTTAATGCTTAATAGTTATACGGCCGGACAAGTTCCTAACGAATACACGATGGACTTATCCGGATTGAATGTAGCGAATGGCGTGAACTTGAGCTATGATGAGGAAAAAGGTGCCCAATTGACAACACTGGGATCACTACCGTGGCGATCGTGGGGATCAGAGCTAAGGAAGCACGTTTTATTGGGTTGAAACTGAACCAGCCTGCATTATATTGTGCACAGATTATAGAAAGCATCAAAGGAGAAAGATGATGAAAAGATTGTTAGGTTTATCAGTTGCTTTGCTCCTTGCAGCATTGTCGATAGTTCCTTTGTCCTCGGCTGCAGACGAACCACCTGCTGTGGTTGGCCGCGTATACCATGTCGAAGGGGATCTGCTCAGTTATGTCCCTGAAGAGAGCGACTGGGTCGCAGCCGTCAGGGATGCACCCTTCAGCACGGGGGACACCCTGTACACGGGAAGCCGGGGTCAGGCAGAGCTTATCGTCCCCAACGGAACCTGGATAAGGATTGGAGACAGCACCCAGGTCCAATTCATCGGCCTTGAGCCGGATGTTTCCGAAGTCGATGTAGCTGCCGGCTTGGCCAGATTCTACAACAAGGACTCTGATCTGGTCATTAAAGCAACAAGCCTCTTCGGGTATGTTCTGGCATATCCTGGCAGCGTTTTTGACTTTTACGTGGGGGAGAACTCCGCAGAAGTCATTGCGATAAAGGGCAAGATTACCTTTGTTCACGCTCCAACCAACGCCAGGTATGAAGTTGCTGCAGGCAACCCTTCACTTCTCGCTGACATGAGCCAGGTAAGTTCAGAGGATGGTACTGTCGATCCCAACTGGGACGGATGGAACAGAACACGAGAAAGCTTTTGGGCGTCAAGAGGGAGAACGACGGGCCGATCGGTTCAATTTCTTCCCCCTGCCCTTCGACATGATGCCTATGTCTTTGAGGAAAATGGGAGATGGGAACAGATTAACTACGATGGCGGTAATCGGTGGTTCTGGCGACCAACCAGGGTAGCTGCCGGTTGGGCACCGTTCACCAATGGCCGCTGGACTGAGTGGTACGGGGACCAAACCTGGGTTCCGTCTGAGCCTTTCGGTTACACAACACATCATTACGGCAACTGGATTTACACCCGGAATCGTTGGTACTGGGCTCCTCCTGTTGCAACCGTAACCATAGGACTGCCCCTTTTGAACATAGGCTTTTTCTGGAATCCGGGGCGTGTCTCGTGGATCCACAGTGGATCAAACGTGGGGTGGGTACCCCTTGCACCGCGAGAGACGTACTACTCACATCGTCGGTGGGGAGGCCCTCACGTGGTTCATGTAACGAATGTCAATATCACACAGATCAACATTCGTCCGCGGAATTATGCCTATGCACGACATGCGGTTGTAGTCCCTCAGAGAGACTTTTACACGGTGAACAATTATAAGACTGTGCGTGTCAAGAACATCAATAACACGACGATCATCAAGAACTATCAGGCTGCTCCGGTTGTCAACAACGCGGTGGTTACTAATTATTCCACGACCAAACAGAAATATAACTTTGCTAACGTTCAAGTGAAAGAGAAACCCCACAAGACCGTAACTGAGAGAATTGAGACAAACCAGAAGATCATCAAAGAGGGCAGACGAGAAAGGCCTGCCGTATTGCAACAGCAGGTGAAGAGTATCAAGGAAGGCAAGGTTAACCGTGAGGCAAAAATACAGCAGCCGAAGATTACAAACTATATTGTCCCTGCTACAGAAATAAACCGTCCCAAGTCAGAGATGAAGCTCCAGCAGAAGGAAATCAAGAAGGCTGGACGGGAAGCTAAAGACAAGCCTGGCGCTCCTGTGAAACCGTCTGTTAAGCCTGGCCGGCCATCTCCGAAACCCCAGGGAGTGGAGGCTGAACAACCCGAAAAACAGATACCCAAGCCTAAAGAAGCAGTGGCGCCTGTAAAGCCGGCTCCCCAAACTGAGACAGTGGCCCCTGCCAAACCAGGAAGGCCAGCCACGAAGGCAGAAGGTGTTGCTCCTGACAAACCTGATCAGCCTATTTCGAAGCCTGAACGAGTAAAACCGCCTCGGCCACGTCCAGCTGGAAAACCGGAAGATGTTACGCCCATGAAACCAACATCCAAGCCGGAAAGAGTTACACCATCAAAGCCGGATTCAAAACCAGAAGCCGTTGCACCCACTCGGCCAGTTCCTAAAGCTGAGAAAGCTACCCCTGCCAAGCCAGCTCAAAAAATAGAAGGTGAGGTATCAACAAAACCGGCGCCTCAACGGGAACGGATAGCCCCTCCAAAACCCAGGTCTAAGGAAACACAGGAGAAATTAGCTCCGGCCAAAGATGAAGACCCAGATAAACCGAATAAAAAACCTGTCCGTGGAGCACCGGCCAAGGTCCGTTCACAAGATAGACAAAAGGGAGACCCTGACGAGCAGGAGAAACCAAGGTAAGGACTTAAATTAAATTAACTTGAAAGCAATCATTGATTGCGTAAACCAAAAGTCCTTTTTCGGCTTGAGTTTGTGGCAGGGTCAGATATGCCCCTGCCTTTTTGTTTGTTTCAGGTGGTAATCGTTACTTCATATAGAAGGCCACAATGCCAGAGTAGTAGGTGATATACGTAACATATCCTGCTTTCTCTATTGATATTATAGTGTTACGTACCATTTTCTATTATCCTCCTTTTGTACGATTCTGTCAAGACAATTTGTTTTCATATCCGCCGCCGTGTCTGTAAAAATGTGGGAAGGTGGTAAGCTTTCCACATTTCTTACAGACAATTTTTGTGGGTCTCTATTCATGCCAGGCATTTCCCTTTTTCACATCGGAGAGGTTGAACCGTGCACCCTGGTTGTCTGTCAGGTTGAGCCAGAGCATACGGGTGAACACTTTCTCTGCATCTCGTAACCTGCCGAAGCGCCAGAGGCACAGGCCGTAGCCAAAGAGGCACCGGAGGAAGGGGCGGTTGTCAACACACCCCCAGGGAAGGAGACCGGTAAAGTCCTTGCCGAGGGAGAGCTCTCCGATCTTGACGCCCATATCGTAATGGCGGACTGCCATGTCGGGGTTGCGAGGGAACGCGAAGTTTCCCAGATGCGCATGGGCATCGAGACAGCGGAGATCGGACGCGAGCATATCCATGAGCATGCGGCGTGCCTTTCTATGGTCGCCCGCCTTTTTCAGCTCGATGGCGTCGAGGATCGAGTCCGTGTCGGGGTTGTCGGGGTCCTCGCCGGGGAGCACCTGCTCCATTTCATACTCGGGCCGCATTCCCCGCTTGATGATGGGCCTGGTCCATGGTTCTTTTGGCTCACCGGGCTCTCCCCAGTAGTGGTTTTTCGGGTCCCACATTCCCATTTCGCGGAGCGTAAGAGGCACAAGCCCCAGGGCGGGTATATCTGTACGAGAGGCGGTGATCTCACCGGCAAGGTAGAGGTGGCCTCTATACAGCCACTTCTTCCTCGGGGATACGGTGATGATCTCCCCGGGGGCGATCTCCGGGTAACCGGAGGGGCGAAGGGTGACGGTAGAGTCCTTCCCGAGGATACGGCATGAGACGGCGTTTGTCCTTATAGCGAGGGCAACGAGCTCGATACATTTGCGCATGTCGAGATCGTCCTCACCTGCTTTCTGCCGTTTTGTGACCTGCGGGTAAGGCTCGATGCCGAGCCATACGCGGTAGGCGGCTATGAAGTGGGATGCGTTCGAGTCGTCCGGGAAGGTGAGATCCTGTGCGGCCACCGTGTATACGGAGCTGTCTCGCCGGCACCTGGCTATGAGTCCCCGCCGCTCGTTCCCGTCGTAGTCGATCGAGAGAACCTCAACCGGCTCCCCAATCAGCACGGCTTCCACGGGCAGGGCGACCTCGTCTTCAAAGACCTGTCGGAAGGATGAGAGTTGCTCGTCGTCGTTGTACGCGTCCATGGTGATATCGTCCACGAGATCGTTCAGTTCCTCTTTATTCTTTCTTGCACCCATCCGTTACTCCTTTCTGTGTCTTCCCCGGGCTTCAGAGGGATTAAGGTTCCGCCTTTTCTCCTCACGGTCGACCATGCGCGCAGATGGTCTTCTGCTCCCTGAGTCTTTTGCAAAACCACCTCCATGGCCTTGTGGTAGTCACGCTCGACCTTGAGGTTGGCCACCCTGCAGTACCTCTGGGTCGTGGTGATGTGCTCGTGGCCCAGAAGGTCCTGGATCGTGGCGAGGTCGGCGTCAGCGTTCAAGAGCTGGGTCGCGAAGGTGTGTCTCAGTTTGTGGCATGATACGGTGAGCCCGCTCTTGTGCGCGTAATGCTCCATCCTCTTCTGGATGCCACGGACGGAGATCGGCGTCCCCGTATGCGGCCCCTTCCGGACGAGGAAGAGTCTCTTCGCCTTCGACTGTCGTATAACCAGGTAGGCATCGAGGGCAGCTTTCGCATCGTCACTGAGATAGACCACCCTGTCCTTGGCGCCTTTTCCCGATGCCACGAACACCCGGCGCCTCCTCAAGTCTACCGCATCCACGGTGAGGGTGGCAGCCTCTTCGACCCGGAGTCCCGAGCGGAGCATGAGCATGAACATGGCTCTGTCCCTCGCATCGGTGATCACGGCAAGGAAGCTCTCCGCCTCTTTGTCCTTGAGGGACCGGGGCAGAGGCTTCGGCAGGCGGATGGAGAACTTTCGCACAGGGTTCTCCATAGACATGCCCTCCTCGTCGATCACGTAGTCGAAGAAGAGGTGCAGGGTCTGCAGATGGCAGGTAATCGTGTTCGGGGTCAGGTGCTTGCGGAGAAGATGGTCCACGTAGAACCCTATCTCCCGGCGGGTGACCTCGCAAAGAGGGACACGAAGCCATTGGGTAAAGTGGGCTATCCTGTTCATATAATTCTTTATCGTGCGCGGTGAGCAATTCTTTCTTTTGAGGGATGTGCGGTATTTCTCAGTACTCTCCACCGATCCCCCCTTTCTCGATGATCGCCATGGCCCGGAAGTACTCTTCTTCCCTGGTCCTGTCGGTGAGTCTCGCGTAGTGCCGGGTGACCTCGATATCCTGATGACCCATAAGGTGCTGGAGGACCTCTAAGCGCATGCCGGCGTTGAGAAGCTCGCTGGCGAAGCTGTGACGAAGGCAGTGGACCGTGTAACCCTTATGCTCCAGCCGCGCTTTTTTGAGATATTTGACGAAGCGGCTCCTGGCGGCGCTGTAGCAGAGAGGACCGTGGTGCCCGGAGAAGATGAACGCCTCTTCCCTGTTCCGTACTGCGAGCCAGCGCTTCAATGCGAAGAGGGCGTCCTGTGAGAGGTAGACCACCCTGCCCATGCTGTTCTTCTCTCCCTGGAAGAGATGGATTTTTTTCTCCGTGAGATCGATTGCGTTCATGGTGAGGCCCAAGGCCTCGCCGATCCTGATGCCTGTCCGCAAAAGAAGGAGGATCAACGCCCGGTCCCTCACGTTGTCGATTGCGCCGATGAGCTTCTTCACATCCTTGGGGTTCATGGCCCGGGGGAGCGTCTCGGGGAGCTTCAACCTGATCGTCTTTTTGAGGAGAGACGGGGAGAGAATCTCCTGCTCCATGAGGAAGTGGAGAAAGGCTATGAGAAAGGCCATCCTGGTCCTGACTGTCGAGATGTATATGCCCCGGTCCTGCTCGTGCTCGATAAACGCTTCCAGATCTGACCGTTCGAGGTGGGTGATATCAGTCTTGCCCGATCGGCCATAAAATCTGAGAAAGAGCATGATGGAGGTGAAGGAGCTGCATATGGTTTTCGGTTTGAGGTTGGCTCGCCATTTGTGGCGCAAGTACCGCTCAAAGTGCTCCCTACCGGGAAGCTCCATAAAGGTAACCTTTTCGATGATACGATCGATAATGGATCGCTCTCGGAGCGCTTCGCTACTGCCGTCTGCTTGGTTGGGTGTTTCTTTTGCCTGGGTCATTTTCTTCCTCCTCTTTTCTTTTATTGAGAGAAAGCAGGATACATAATGAACCCCGGCGCATCCGGAGGTCAAGAAGTTTTGTTACGTATATGTAGGTGACATTCGCAATTTTTGTCATTAGCAATCTGCTAAAAATTATCCGAGGTTCGTATCAGAGTATTTGTTGAAGGATAGGGTTGGATATTATGAGGTGTGGGTGATGGGCATTCATGCACCGACGGCGATCACGAAGGTATTCACACTGTAAACGGCGACGAAGAAAATAAATAAGCGAGTGAAATTGCCGAAAGCTGACACCACCCCATATATAGTTGTTTCATTATGATTCTCCACCTGAATGAATCCTGAATGAGTTTTTGATAACCTGTTCTCAATGATATCAATATGTTATATGGAGCGGGCAACGGGGCTCGAACCCGCGAAAATAAATAATTGTTTTTTCATTTCATATACTTGGTATCTCCTGTTTTATCGTTTTGAAACGAGTTAGGAACGACTCTCATTTTCAACATCTTTTAACTCTATTACCTTGCCCCTTCTATTCACCTTATCCCGCAACCTCTCAAGATGCTTGTGGACATACTTTTGAGATACTCTAATATCCGTGTGCCTTAAGGCTGCTTTTATTTCATAGGCGTCAGCACCATTGTCTGCAAGTTGGGTAGCGAAGGAGTGTCGCGAAGCTTCTTTGTAGGTCAATGTCTGACCTGTATATTTTTTCCAATAATAGTTAGGTGATTTTACTGAATACCTTTTTCCGTCGGGCTTGCAGAATAGAAAATGTTCGGGAAATTTGCCGACAATGTTTCGTTTTATTATTTGTATCGCTCTGTCAGAGAGGGGTATGACATCTTTATGCCCGCCCTTTGTGGTATCCCTTATATAGGTATAAGCCGACACCGTGCGTCCAATCTCTGCATACCAATTTTTTTTGTCAATGTCTGCTACTCTCAGTGCTACGAGTTCTCCAGGGCGGATGCCAGTTTCCATGCCGAACTCTAACATATCTTTAATCACGCCATCAGGGATTTTCTGAAGTTCTCTCTGTTGTTCGTCAAAGTCCATAGCCTCTTGTTCTGTGGCATCATGGCTATCCTTTATCTCAGGGAAGGCGGGAAGATCCCGTATGCCCCTTTTCCACATCCAGACAAAGAAAGCATGGAGAGTGACAAAGATGTTTTTCTTGGTTTTGCTCTTTATTCCCGAAAGCTGGTCTTTAAAATCCTCAAGGTTTTCCTGTCGTATGGATTTGACATCGAAACTACCAAGGAAGGGAAGGATATGGTTGTTTACATGCCCTACGATGTTGAAATAGGATGAAGGAGATATAATCCCTTCTTCCATGTCTTTCTTACGAACCTGAAGCCATTGGCTCAATTTGGTGGACATTTTACGGTCAATAATCTTTTCTTCGGTATAGTCAATAGGGTTGAATGTGCCTTTGTCGATAGCGACACGGATTTCACCAAGGACGGCATTTGCCCTTGCCTTGTCCAGCCCGAAACCATCATGTGCCTTTGAAATTTTCCTATGCTTGCCCTTCCAATAGATAATTATATGGCATGACTCGCCGCTGCACTTCGGGCATTTATCACGCCCCATGCTTGTGCCGCAACGATTGCAACGAATAGAACCCATGCTCCATGCATCCTTGTGGATTTTATGAGCATTATATGTTGAAGGCACGAAAATAGTCAAGCAGCTGACTCCTAATGAAGCTTCAATTCATGATTCCCACTTGAACCACTTTGTGGTTGCGTTACTCTGTCTTTTTCAATTGCTTTGATGCTTTTCTTAGAAGATCAATCACTTCATCAATTGTTTCTTCATTAAGGGCGATTCCTTTTTTCGTGGGAAGCCATCTGCCTTCTTCATCTTCAAAGTAAACTCTGCAATCAATAAATGTGTGTTTCCGATATGTTTCGATGCTCACCTTAACCTTCTCTTTCATGTTTTTTTCAATGCTGCCAATTTCCATATTTACCTCCTTCCTTTATTTGTTTGATTAGGACGGCTGCAATCCTGTGCCTTATCCTCGTTCCTTTGTGCCAACCCTGCTCGATTCAGACTGCAAGATTTTTGTCAAGTGGGGCAAAATTCCACGCCTTGTCTTTCTTTCCTTGGGGTTATCATGATGTAACTTTTTTATCTTGGCAAGAATACTGTCTACATCGAGAGTTGGAAAGGATGCTTTCAGTTCAGATGCTATTTTGTCTGTAACAACAAAATCAATTCCATCCATCAAGGGGATAGTAATCTCAGGGGGTTTCTGGGTATGTGAATGCTGTGGCGGTAAATCTACTGCTTTTACTGCTTCAACTTCTTTTTCTCTTTCTTTTTTCTTTTCTTCTTTTTCTAATTCTCTTTCTTGTATGCTATTGCCTATCTTATACCCATCCCCATAGGGCATCTCGATGTTATAGTAATAACAGAACTCATTAACAATAGGGGATGCTTCAAGAGTAAAAAGGTCTTTCTGAATTGATTTTATATGCTTTTCGTTGTTCAGAGAGAGAAAGGGGTCATCGTGCAGACCATCCTTATCCCATACGATTCCTTCATCGTACATGATCCACCCCTTTTGGGATAGGTCGTGCAAGACTTTGCGAACCTCCTCTAATGGAATGCCTGTGTGCTGAACCACGGCATCTTCATAAATTCTATAGATGCGCGAAAGGTTGGAGAGTGGGGATGTGCGAATGTAGAGAAGCATAAGTTTCTCATCTTTTGTTAGAAACTTGAATTTCCGGCTATTCCACAGGTTAATGAGAATGCCTCGAAAAATGTCATCTGTTTTCATATAACTAACACAATATTATCATTGTTAGCCAAGTAGGCAAAATAATTATATCCATCACATTTTTAGCCTCTTAACAAATGAAGTCATAGCTTCATCTACAGCTTCTTTACTTGCTGTCCAAGGCTTTTGTAGAGCATCTGCGACCTTAAAAACTTTTACCAGATCAATCTTTTCGCTATCAGAGAGAGCATCTTGGGTAAATTCATGCTTTCTGTCCTTGGTGATAATAACAAGCCCTTTGCGGATACCCCAAACGGTGGCAAGAGCATTAAGGAACACACCCATTTCAATTCCTCCCAAAAAGCTGTATTGCTTTAAATCAATCTGTTTTACTACCTCAATGATCTGCTCCAACACGTCTTCGCTGTAAATAACGATGTCTGAGAACAGCGCTATCGACAAATTATCAATCCGATCAATCTTTGTGGGTGACTTTGAATGAATTGCTCCACCTTTTTTGAATTGCTTAAAAGCAAACTCTACAAGGTTGTTCGAAAATAACAGAGAGAAATCTCTGATAAGCCGTTGGCGTTCCTTCTGGTATTCACTTTCGGTACGCCAGACACGTAAAAGCCCGTAGCTGACACCAGCCAGCTTAGCAATTTCTTGTATGTCCAGCAATGTAAGGGAAAAGAGAATGGATTTGTATTTCCTGAGAGAGAAACCGATCACCTCACCTTTGGGTGTTCCTTTTCTCTCAGGCTCCCTGTAACCGCTGGTCTGTTGCCTAACAAACCGAATGAGAAGCGTATCGTCTGGACTGGTCTTTCTCATATAAATAACAATATCATGCAAATGTTAGCTTAGTCAACATCTTTATTGTTGTGTTTTCATCTTTCTCTAATCTGCAAAGTGGATGATTAATAGGTGGGTCTGATGCCTTAAGTGATAATAAGGTAAATTATATCAGTAAGTTACAAGCAGACAGTTATGGAGATAGTACGTTATAAAAACAAAGCGATGAAGATAGATATCGCTCTTCCAATTAGCCTTTCTTATTCCATGAGCCTCCCAATCTTCATCAGAACTTGATTTGCGGACGGTTATAATTAAAGAAAATCTCTTAATTGATTTTCGATGAAATAGAATTTACCCGTAATTATGGCCTTAAATACCAAGCTGCCTCAATAAATAGGCTCTGACAGCGGCAATAGGTGTGTGTGTAATTATGGGGTGAAATACCAAGAATGGAGTATTCTCTATTGAGAATTTTGATATTCTCTCCAGTAGGAAGCTACGGAAATAGCTTGATACCGATATCTATCCAGGAGCGTGCTTTTCGAAGCCGATGTCATCAATTGCTTCCGGCGACTACTCAAAAGTTTCATGTCCGGTATTTGGTGTTTTATGGTCCATATTAATGATTCACGTTCCATTGTTGTAGTAGCATCACTAAAAAGAAGAAGATAAAAGTAGTATGCGTTCATTGAGAGAAACTTAGCAACATATTGAGTTTTAGGTGATGCGAATATATTACCAACCCTCCACATCTGTGATGGCAGTTTTTCTAAATTTTTTATGTTCTCCGGAACGATTTTCTTGTCACCTTCTGTTAAATTATAATCAGATATAATTTCAACAAAGAGATAAACATTTCTTGTTTTATTTTTCGCGTAAAGAATATATGGAATACAGTTGTTGAGTAGAGTTGGAACAGCGCCGGCACTCGCTCTTGATGCGTTGTGACAGATCTTTAATATCCATCTTAGAAGAAGATCATAATCATAGTTGATCAACACGGGGATTTCAGGACTGTAGTGCTCATCTAACCCCAACAACGTGAAGAAATTCTTCGCGTATTCATCCAGTTTACTGAGGTATTCATTGTTGCATTTCTCACACACGTCACCTATCTTGGGTGCCCCCTTAATAAATCGCATGGCTTTTGGATTAAATCCAAGGTTCTGTTCCGGATGTATGTTGTAAAGCCAGTTTGGGAATACATGCTCTTTGGTAAAAGGTCCGGCTATGCCACAATAAGCGCAAGCCTTGTTTCTGGGGGGAGAATCATTCTTTGACATAATGAAACTTAATAACTCCAATTCTCATGACGCAAAGGGCTCTTATTCAGTTCTTCTTTGCAAAATCTCCATTTTGGTAGGAACTTGTCCATGTGTAGTATAAAGTTTTCGTTGTGTTTTCTTTCAAGTAAATGTAGCATTTCGTGAACGATAATATACTCGATGCAATGAAGTGGCTTCTTGATTAATTCGAGATTAAGCCATATCCTTCCCGCCTCTCGGCTGCAAGTTCCCCATTTTGTCTTCATTTTTTTTACGCCCAATTCCTTAACTTCGACATCCATCTTTGGTTCCCACTTCCGGATATATTTAGGAGCTATCGCCTTGAGTTTCTGGCGATACCAGCTCTCTAAGATCACTCTGCTTTTTTCTGCAAATGAGCCTTTTCGCATTTGTAGCTCAATGATATCGTGCTTCAACGTAACTTTCGGAGAAGAACTACCCGTTGCAATCCTCAACAGGTATCTTTTCCCTAAATAGTAGTGACTCTCGCGATTAATATATTCCCTTGGTGTTTCTCTCTCCTGTTCGCGAAGTTTTGTTTGCTGTTTTTTGATCCATCCAAGCTTTGAGATGGCAAAGATCCTGATGGTATCTGTATCCATCCTTAAAGGCGCTGAGATACGCACCTTACCTGAGGGGGGGTAGACACTGAGATGTATATTTTTGATGTCCTTCTTAAGCACATCAATACGTATGTCGCCCAGGACTATTTGCTCCATATCAATACTCAGCCTGCTGTTTTACAATTGGGAAAATCCTCTCAACCTCATTAACGTCTTTGAGGACTTTATATATCTCAGCTTTTATTTCATTCTCTTTTTGGGGATTGCCCCTCCAATCTGCTTTCTTCACGCATTTAATCCCTTCATCAACCTGAATCGCAAGCTCTTCATTCCTACCAAGATTATTGAACAAAGCTCTTCTTGTGGCACTTTTTCTGATCTTTTCCGGCAAGTCTTCCGTACTAGGGTTACTGACCTTCATGGCAAGTGCGGCGACCTTCTTCAAATATTCCTCATAACTGATGGCGTTTGCTTTTCTTTCCTTAATAATTTCATTCAGAAGTTTGGAAATTTTATCGAAGTAAGCGGGGTCTATCAAATGCTCTTTGATGATCTTCTTCCGGACATTATTCTCAATGGTTTCTGCAATGGCCTCTTTATTTTCCTTGATCCCTTTAGGCAATGTATCAACCGCATCGGCTATACCTGAATTGACGATTAGATCAAGCAAAGACATACTTTCAAAAGTGGAGATCGTCCTCGGTTCATCAGCCTGTAAATAGGTGTCAATTAGATGCCGCATATCGGCTTCAAAGGTCTTCATATCGAGGGTTTCACCACTCGCATTCTTAATTACATCTCTGAGTTTCAGGTAGAAATCTACCGTCTTTTTGATCGTATTAGTCTGCGCCTCAGGATAACCAGCTTCGTCCATCTCGGAGGCAATATTGGTATACGCCCTTATCAATTCCACGGTCTGTTTGTACAGGGCGGTTCTCCGTGTTTCATTTGCCTTCAAATCTTCTTCCTTTTCGGGATCACCGCAGAAATAATGGATATAGGCCAGTTGATCTTTGGGCGGCTTAACAGGCTCGCATAACAGTGCTATTTCCTCCAACGCCTGATCCAGACGCTCTTTCCCTTTCTCCAAACGATCTTTCAATAATACATCGACGTCTTCCTTTGTAAAGGTGTCGTAGTCGAGCTCCGACGTATAGACGGCAACGGCATTTTCAACCTTTTTAAACAGGTCTTTGTAGTCAACGATGTAGCCAAATTTCTTGTCGTCACTGTCTAATCGGTTAACACGGCATATCGCCTGAAATAACCCATGATCCTGCATGCTCTTATCTATGTAAAGATAGGTACAAGGAGGTGAATCAAACCCCACAAGCAGTTTATCCACCACCACAAGGAGTTTCATATTGGCCGGTTCTTTTTTGAACTTATCCTTTGCCTCATCTTCGTATTTCTCTGTCGTTTTACCACCCAAGAAGGAGGTGTAAAGATTGTAGATATATTCCTTCTCGGTTTCTGTATTTGCCCCTGTATCTTCCGTCACGATATCTTTCGTTGAGGGGTTGTATGATGTTACTACAGCGCATTTTCCTTTCAATTCGGTTTTCCGTAAGATTTCAAAATACCGGCATGCCTCATAAATGCTTGATGCTACCAGAATGGCATTGCCCGTTCCCGAATTCAATCGAGGCTTGACATTGAAGTCGAAGATGATATCATTCACAATCTTCTCTAATCGTGATTGAGAACTAAGTATTTTTTGCATGGTTCCCCATCTCTTCTTTAGTTCAGATTTTTGAAATTCATTTAACCCTTTGGTCTTGGCCTCAAACCATTCGTCTATTTTTTGCGGAGATGATAGTTTCTGGTCTATATCGCGGGCTTCATACATCAAATCTAATACCACTTCATCCTGTACGGCTTCATTGAACTTATATGTGTGGATGTACCTACCAAAGACCTCAAGGCTTGTTTGTCTATCCTGTTTTAAGAGGGGGGTACCTGTAAAACCTATAAATACGGCATTTTTCAAAATTGCTTTCATTGTTGTGTGAAGTCTACCGGATTGAGTTCTATGGCACTCATCCACAAAAACAAATAGTTCGCCTACCGTTGTAGATGGACCGCTTTTTAATTCCTCGATAAATTCATCAAAGTCATCAACACCCTTTTTACCAAACTTATGCACCAGTGAACACAGCATTCTTGGCAACGGCTTTTCGAGCTTTTCCATCAGCTCTTTGCCGCTCCTTGTTCTCAATATGCTTTCTCCGGCATCGGTAAAAACACGCTCTATCTGCTTATCCAGTTCATCACGGTCGGTGATAACGGCTATACGGGCATTGGGGTTACTCTCCAGAATCCACTTGGCAAGCCAAACCATAACGAGGCTTTTTCCGCTACCCTGTGTGTGCCAAATAATACCACCCTCGCGCCGTTTCGAATGCTCCTTAGCGGCTTTGACGCCAAAGTATTGATGTGGGCGGCACAACTTCTTGATCCCTCCATCAAAGAGGGCAAAGTCATGGATGATTTCGAGATACCTTTCCTTGTTGCACAGCTTAAGTAAATATTTGTCGAGCAGATTTGCGACATCGCTTTCTTCTTTCCATTTCAGGAAATATCTCTCAGGCGTTCCAATTGTACCGTACCGAAGGCCCTGCGTGTCATTTCCGGCAAACACCCATTGAATGGTAGTGAAGAAGGGTTGGATGAATTTGTCCTGTTGATTGACAATATTTTGTCGTATCCCCTCACCGATTGAAATGGTACTTCTTTTCAGCTCAAGAACACCGAGAGCAATACCATTTATATACAATACAATATCAGGGCGCTTCTCGTGGTTGCCGTGAATCGTCACCTCTTCAGCGAGGGCAAATTCGTTATTTAGCGGAGTCTTCCAGTCGATAAGTTGGACGGTTTCAAAATTTTCGCCGGCTTCAGCTTTTACTTTTACACCATAGCGGAGAAATTCATATACCTTCTTATTGGCAGCGTAGAGGCCGTCACTCAGATTATTAGAAGCCTTACCGAGTTCGTACAGGGCTTTGCTAATGAGAGTATCGTTATATTTCCTGCTGTGCGTCAAATATTTCCAAACGATTGCTTCCTCAATATTGCTATTACCGGCCCGATCTTCCCAATTGCCGAGATAGGTATAGCCTAACTGTTTGTCAAATAACTTAATTACCCGTTTTTGAGTGGCTTTCTCAATATCTCCAACTTTGTTCATACCAACCTCATTTTGCCGGTAAGAAGTTCCTGCATCATCCCCTCCTTGATCATGCGATACTTTGCTAGTTTCCTCTCTAATTCATTTATCTCAGAATCCACATCGCTCAGGATTTTTGCAATGGCTGTTTGTTCATCTTCATCAGGATGTTTTATTTTAAAACTCAGAAGATGCGGAACTTTGAGGCTTGGCTGCACGGCACCCATCAATACAGCATTTACTTGAGATTTGAAATCATCTGTATTAGTAAAATAGTAAAAAAAATCGCTGTTATAGTTTGATAAAAACCTTATCCCAACAATATTCTGAGCAATGCAACCAATGTTATCATCCATAACGGCAGAAGCCCCGACGCTTCCAACTGTACCTATTAATACATCTCCTTCTGCCGGGTGCCCATCTCTGAACCAAGTTTTATATGTTTCATAGTCTACATATTTTGATACCTTGCTGTAATCAGGATACTTCTTTTCTCCATAAACTGAACTTATCTCGATAACTGGTTGACCCTCAACAGATATGGGCGGGGTTCTACCTCTGTTGTCAATTACCTCCGATATTAATTCTCTTAATTCTGACTCTTTCCACTGTCCGCTAAAACCTGGCAAACGTCTTTTACCTGTGAAAAGGTCTTGCATCATACCTTTCTTAATATTTCTTTTCTTACCAGTGAGATATTCCAGTGAAGCAATGAGCTCATCGAAATCGTTTATAGCATTGGCAATAGCTATTTGTTCGGAGAGGGGCGGAACGGGAACTTTTATTGATGAGAACTCTGGCCACCTCAGGCTACCACGTCTATCAACTGAAGCAGATGTGGAGGAGCGGAATATTTGCCGATAACGTTCCGTTTTTAGAATTGCATAAAGAAAAGTGCCATTGACTTTAACGGATATACGAAAAACAACATAAATTGGACTAACAACAGCCTCATCATAATTAACCTGAAATCCAATAGAACCTTCTTCAATGTGATTGGCAGGAAACCCAAATTCTCCCCTCCTGATGATCTTGTATGAACTTATGTCATCACTAAAAACCTGTTTTGAGAAAAAAACCAACGAATCGACAAATCCATAGTGTTTGGAGCAAGATAGCACCGGAAGATTGCGTCTATCCGTATTCTTCTCGGTAGACGGAAATGCAATATCGCCAATTGTAAGACAAAGCCACTCAGTGGGAATAACCCCAACTTCTGTTTGTTTGTATCCTCTCCTCACTTCCATACAAATCCCATCTTTTCAAGATTTGCATAAACTTGTATTTCCTGTTCACTGACGCGAGCGGTCAACCGCGGCAATGGTTCCTCATACCGTTCTGCCAATTCTTTTATACGTCCGGCAAGCCGTTGGCTGATTCGCTGCATTTCGGTCTGCACCTCATTCTCTAATTTCTTAAACCATTTTTCTTCAACTACAAGATTTTTAATCTCATCAATGCCGAGGACTTTATACTTATCCCGTACCTTCATATTAAGAGCGGTATTTGCTTCTTTTATCTTTCTATTTGCCTCCGCCTCCTGCTCCAAGATTGTCACATATTGCTTTAACACGGCAAGTTCATCGGAATATTCTTCGTCGTCTGTAATTTCCTTTATTCGTTGTTGCACACCAGCTTTGGTTAGGTTCCCTTTCTCGTTTTTGGCTTCTTCCAGAAGCCCTTCCTCGCCACTGTATTCTTCTTCCATTTTCTCTATTAACGCAGTTACGAAATCACGGTCAGCTTCGAGCTTTTCAATGGATATTTGTTCCATTGCAAAGAATCGGACAATAATGAGATGCTTTGGTATGATGCGGCCCTCCCATCCATATTTTTCTTTGCTCTTCTTCTGAACATCCCCTCCTGCTTTCCATCCATCATCAACTAAACAATAGACATCGTCTTGCATGGTTTCAGCCCAGTATGTCAGAAGGCGTTGATAGACATCGTATTTATCAATCAAGCTTATGTTATCAAAGCATTGCAGTAAATCCTCGGAGATAGTTTCGATCAACTTCTTAGGTTTATCATTAACAGCAATATCTCTCAGTCTGGATATATTCTTTTTTTTCCATTCGTTGAAGGCGCCTTGCACTCTGTCGCTATATACAATAAATTCAGGGTGAGAAAAAATGGTGTTCTTTATCTGGTCTTTTTCAACAAAGAGTTTGATGTACTTCTCTCGATTACTTGGGATAAAGAGTGCTTTTTCAAGAGATGGGTATACTTTCCAGTAGGCATGCAAAGCTTCAATATCGATATGCGGAATGTCACCGAGAAGATGGGCTTCAATATCGTGCACATCTTCTTCTTCCTGACTGTCGACATAGCGCGGAATATTTAGGTTAAAACCGTTGACCTCGATCTCATCAAGCGCGACCATTCGACTATACTTCTCTAGTTCAATCTGTTTGTTGAACACATCCACTATCTTGTGGATATCTTGCTCTCGAAGGCGATTCTTGTTCCCATCTTTCATAAACCCTTTTGATGCGTCGATCATAAAGATGCCTTTGCGGTTATCAGCATTATCCTTATCCAAGACTACAATACAGGCGGCTATGGGCGTTCCGTAAAACAAGTTTGATGGGAGCCCAATGATTCCTTTAATGTATCCTTTTCGGATAATGTTCCTACGTATTTCTGCCTCCACATTTCCGCGAAATAACACACCATGGGGAAGAATAACTGCTCCTTTGCCTCTGCTTTTTAAGGAGCGAATTATATGTAACAGAAAAGCATAATCTCCTTTCTTCTTTGGGGGTATGCCATAATCTTTGAAACGATCGTGGATGTCGGTTATGGTGCCTTTCTGCACAGCAAAACCATTAGTCCAAGCCTTGTAAGAGAAGGGAGGGTTGGCAACCACATAGTCAAAGGTCTTGAGCCTACCTCTTTCATCTAGAAACATAGGATTAGAGAGTGTGCTTTGCCCTTTCATGATTACCGCAGTAGGATTGTTATGTAGAATCATGTTCATGATTGCCAAGGCCGCTGTTGCCACATCCTTTTCCTGTCCATAAATAGACATGCCTGATTCGGCCTCATCAGCAACTTTAAGCAGCAATGAGCCTGAGCCACAGGTAGGGTCATAGACTGTTGTTTCTGGAGTTGTTGTTTCAGCACTCACACCTATAACCTTTGCTATAATACGGCTTACTTCGGCGGGTGTATAAAACTGGCCTTTGCTTTTTCCGCTTTCGGTTGCAAAGTGTCGCATCAAATACTCATAGGCATCGCCAAGAATGTCATCACCTTCAGCACGGTTTTTACTGAAGTCGAGTTCAGGGTTTTCAAAGATAGCGATGAGCTTAGTGAGGCGGTCAACCATCTCTTTACCACTTCCTAATTTGTCGGGATTGTTAAAGTCGGCAACATCTATCGTTCCGGTGAGATTATTTTCAGAAGCAATCTTCGCGATGATCTTCTTGTTGATGTCATCACCGATAGTGTCTTTTCCTTTCAGGGCTACCATGTCTTTAAAGCTGGCCCCTTCGGGCACCTTAATTGGTGCATACGGCATACCGGCATATTTGTCGGAAATATATTTAATGAACAACAAAACTAACACATAGTCTTTATATTGTGAGGCGTCCATTCCGCCGCGCAACTCATCGCAACTTGCCCAAAGAGAACTGTAAAGTTCAGATTTCTTTATCGCCATGCACTCTATTCCCTCTTATTTCATTTATCAGCTGTTGAATCACTTAGAAAAAAGCCGTAAGTTTGTTTAGATAAACTGTACTTTTTTGAGCCATCATTTTTGTTCGCCATTCATCTGTTCCAATCTATCAAGTTCTTTTAGCAACTTCCTTACAAACTTATCGTTATCTTCGTCGTACCCTGCATCATCTGAAGGCAATACCGAAAGTACCTCGGCTTGAGTCAGCAGTCGAACAGGCCTCTCTCGAAGTTCTCGGAGCTTTTCTGCTGTGTAACCAAGTTTAGACATGATTTTGAGCTCGTTGATGGTATCCCCAATTCTTTTCTGACGTATTTCTTCAACCTTCATTTGAGCAGTTCGAAACTTATCTTCCAACTGGATCAAAATTATATTTTTAGGATAAGCTTTGAGAGCTTCAAGGAGTAGTATGGCTGTGTTTGATTTTATCTCATGATAATAGCTCTCAAAGAACTCTAAAGCTGTTTCTTGTGATTTTTGTGCAAAGTAAACTGACGGATGTCGGTTGTCGGATTCGTGAATGAAGTCCTTTATACCATAAATTGCTGCGTTCTCAAGATGTCGCGCAATTTGTTGGTATTTTGATTTCAGATCCACGGTCGCCATGATTAGCGTTGGCTCACCGCAGACAGATGCGAATCGTGTCAGCGATCCGGAATCAATGAAGTTATTCAATGTTCCTCTTGTTATTTCAAGTGGATCTCTTAATGATAGTTCGTAAGTACCAGCGCACCACTCAAAAGCATTAACTAAGTCTAGCGCGAAGGATACAATTAAAGAGCGGTATTCATTGTTTCTTGTTTTCTGATTGTACCAAATAGTCACCATAACAGCGATGAATCCAGAAAAAACCACCGACAGAATTGTACCCATGAGAGGTTGTTTTGGTAATTTTGCCAGTAACTCCCACATAATAATTGCCCCCCCCTAAGGTTACCTTCGCGGCTTCGAATAGTTTAATCATTATATCTCTCGGCAATTCATTTTGAAACACATTTTCTTATATACCAGCATATCCAGCCATATTTATCCTGTCCATGCTATAATCAAACTGTATCATGGGAAAATACACAGAAAACGAACTGAAAGCCGTTGGATGGTTCAACGGAGGATACACTCTTATGATCTCAGATCTCTATGATGAAGCCATCGAAGCCTTCAATGAGGCAATTAACCTTGATCCCGATTTCGCAGGATTCTATACCATGCGGGGATATTGTTACTCCAAGATTGAAAAATATAGAGAAGCGCTTGAAGATCTAAACAAAGCCATAGAGCTTGATCCGGAAGAAGCTCAGAGCTATAAATTGAGAGGAGCTGTGATTGGTATTATGGGTAATCAAGCTCTGGCCCTTGAAAATATCAAGGTAGCGTCACAATTAGGCGATGAGAAGGCAAGGGAGATATTAGAGAAAAGGGGGGTTGAGTGATAATACCCCGTCTTTCTGCCACTATATCAGAATATGACTGCCTTAATTCTACTTTCCAATTTTGTCTTGAAATCCTCCAATTTATCAGGCTCCCACTCAATCCGGTTTCTATGCGCAAGATCAAAATGGACGCCTTCTTTTCTCACAACTATTTCGCTTCCGATGCTATCAAGAAGCGTGGCCACTTCATTACCCGAATGATCTCTTAAGGCTTCTTCTTTTGTCCAATCTTTCCTGCATGTATAGATAACTTCCAAGCCAAGTCCGTAGGCGAAACCTGCTTCGAAATAAACCCCCCCTCTATACCCTGATAAATCGCACACCATGAATCTACTCCTTCGTATTTGAGCTATAATTTCATCGTTAATATCGTTTATGTGCTCAACATTGTCGATTTTTACGGCCTCATAGCGAGGCCCAGACTCTCCTGATTCTACAAATTCAATAGCAGGTTTGAAGGCTTTTTCAAAGACATCACTGAGTTCAGGAGTAAACCACATCGCCACAAAACATTGACGCGAAGACCGGTTTGGTCTTCTTATTTCTCGCAATCTTTGATATCCTGTTGCAGTTATAGAAAGCCTATTGTGGGGATTTTCAAGCTCAGGAGATGTTGTGAAACCTTCTGCACGCAGTAATCTACATATGGCGATTAGTTCATGAGGTTCTGCGCAATAATAAAGAGGGTAATCATCTCCGGCACTTATTGTGATCTGTGCGCCGACGAATTTTGATAGCTTTTCAAAGCTAATCAAAGCGTAATCCATTTTTTCAATGGGGTCCAGGGGCCTAAATTGCCTTATAATGTGTCTTAAATCGGAGGACATAAGTCTTTTGCCTGCGCCTATTGGCCGTCCTTTACGCTCCCATTCATTGCGAAGTGTGATGCTAAGCGCAGTCAGATCGCTTTCCGATAACTTCATTGATTCAAAATCTTCCACCGCTTCTCGCTCAAGATGAATATACCCACAGCGTTTGCATTGATAAAGTGTTTGTGTTGGTTTGAACGCGCCGTCGTTTGTAACATCTTTACCGCAAAACAGACATGAAATTGACAAGATTACACCCCCAATTCGCCTTTTATAGGCTGAAAATCGATTTATCTTCTGACATTCTATTATGAGCAGAAGCCAGAGTCAAAATCTCTCTCAACAGATCTTCAGTCAGGCGTATGTATGGGCTTGGCATTGCCCTTTTCCTCTGACGTTGCCGTAATAGCCTTTCCGTAGCTTTCTTCTCTTCGTTAGGCATAACATAAAGAGGGTTTTTCTTGGGAGAAATTTCAATGCTCTCTGACTATGTTGCCAAGCCTGTCAAAAGAGGTATACTGTAAGCATGAAATTATTCGACGAGAGAAGGCCATTAAAAATTATTCATCCCATAGGCGGTGAAAGAATTATCGCCTATCTTTCCTTGAGAGAGGATGGAATTTTGTTTCTTGATATAGGGTGGCCGGAAGCTATTGGTCAACATGTAATTCATTTTGTTAAGGGTAGAATAGAAGGTGATGGACCGTGGAGAATCGGTGACTGTGAAATTATGGTTGTTAAACCAGATGACTTTCTGATGAGAGATTATAAGGAATGGATTAAGTATAAGAAGGCAAACAACATTACGGACGAAAGGGCAGAACAGGTTATAAAGGAGGTTGAGGATGACATTAGAACCTAATTGCTACAAGAGAGGTTGCATACACTTCACAGGTGTAAAGAAAGATGATGAAGACGATGAAACAACCGAGAGAGTAGTTTGCAAAGCCTTTCCAGATGGTATACCAGATATAATCGCATATGGTAACAACAAGCATATGAAAATTCTACCCAATCAGATCAACGAAATAGTGTTTGAAAAATAATTCTTTTTGAGAGAAAAAAATTAACAAGATGAAATAACCTAAAAACACTCATACCACCCACTCTACGCACGACACCCCCACCTCTTTTCCAATCTGGGGTTCCCTCCCCCCTTTCCCAAAAAGGATGCTTTTTTAGGTGAGATAATTAATTAAAACCTCCGCAAAATGCCTTCCATAGGGCGTTTTCGGGAATGCCTGCCATGTTGTTGTAATGATAAGAAATTTGGAAAAGATGGTTGCAACCGTTTATGATTAAGGCATACAAAAGGTTATCAATAGCCACTCTATGAGCATCCTTCGGGATGCTTTCTTTCTGTAATAACAAACAAATCAAATAAGGCAATGTGAGGCAGTCTTCGGACTGCCTTTTTTATTCCAATCCAAGGAGGTTCTTTATGGCAAAAGCAAATTGGTTTTTCAGATGTAGCACGGAACAGGAGATCAAGAAAAGGTTTCATGAATTGATGTTGGTGCACCATCCGGACAGGGGCGGAAATCTTCAAATCTGTCAGGAGATCGTAGGGCAATACCACGAGGCGCTGAAGTCCTGTCAGTACACCGGCACGGAATACAACGGACAGCGCCAGACCTACCGCTATGATGAAACACAGGAGAAAGAATTTGAGGAAGCCATGGATTGGGCTATGACCCTTTCCTTCTGCAAGATCGAGTTAATAGGCACTTGGTTATGGGTTACAGGAAAAACGCAGCCTATCAAAGAAATACTCAAAGAGAAGGGCTTTTTCTGGGCAAGCAGAAAGGCTGCATGGTGCTTCCATGTCGGCATCTGGAGAAGGCATAAGAAGCATTTTCACCTTGACGACCTTCGGGCTAAGTATGGCTCTGAGGTCTTGAAGGAAGAAGAAGATCAAAAGGCAGTCTGTTACTAAGAGAAGGGAAGGGAAACCTTCCCTTCTTCCTTTCATCATCAATCACAAAAAGGAGGGCATATGTTAATTCATATCAGGGAAGATAACATCGGTATCAGGAATGATGCATCTGTTGCAGACCTTTTACAGTCCATCTTAAAGACAGAATCACCGGTTGATAGGGATAAGGAACACTTCTGGACAATCGGACTGAATACAAGGAACGTGGTGAAGTACATCGACCTAACAAGCCTCGGCACGCTCAATGCTTCTCTGGTTCATCCTCGGGAAGTGTTCAGATTAGCGATCATGAAAGGAGTTGCAAACATCGTTATTGGTCATAATCATCCATCGGGAAATACTGAGCCGTCAGAGGAAGATATCAGGCTTACCAGACGATTGATTGAGGCAGGCAGGATACTCGGTATTGAGGTTTTAGATCACATCATTGTCACAGGTAACAACCATCTGAGTTTCAAGGCTTCAGGCTTATTTTAGCAGGCAACAAATCCCAGAAAAATATGAATCTCAAAAGGAGGGCTCAAATATGAAAGCCATCGGCTACATCAGAGTATCAACAGAAGAACAGGCAAGGGAAGGAATAAGCTTGGAGAACCAGAAAGCCAAAATTCAGGCGTATTGCAGGCTTCATGATATGTTCCTTGACAACATCATTGAAGATGCCGGAAAAAGCGGTAAGGATTTAAACAGGGAAGGCATACAGGCTGTTATTGAGAGAGTTAAAGGGCATCAAATCAATGCCGTGATCGTCTACAAGCTGGACAGATTATCAAGGAGGGTGCTTGATACCTTAAATCTCATCGACTTGATGATAAAGCATAGGGTTGTTTTTCACAGTATCACAGACAGTATTGACACAAAGACAGCCATGGGCAAGTTCTTTCTGAACATCATGGCTTCACTTGCACAGATGGAAAGGGATTTGATCAGCGAGAGGACAAAGGATGCATTGAGGCATAAGATTTCCAGAAATGAAAGGGCAGGGCAAATACCCTATGGATGGACACTTGCAGAAGATGGAAAGACCCTTGTGATGAATATTGAGGAACAGGAAACAATTCGGCTTATTAAAGAACTTCACAGGAAGGGCTATAACTACAGCGCCGTATGCAGGGAACTCACAAAGCAGGGGCATCAACCTCTTGGCAGTTATTGGTATGCTCAGAGCATTAAGAACATACTCAAGAGGGTAGCTGAGTCTTGATCGTGAATGGTTTCGTTCTTAATTGCATCAACCAATTCGTTTATCTTGACTTTTATTTCAGGTTTGGTTTCTTATACCATTGTGGCATTTGCAACTTTGGGGAGCATTTTATTTTTTGTATATGGCAACCCATATTTCTCGAACCAGCGTAGTGGTGTTTTTCTATGATACCCTGACTCATCGCAGAACTTTTCCCATGACCATTTTTTGTCCTTACCTGTTCTTCTCGCAAGAATTTCATGGGCAATCCAGAATCTATTGATAATGTCTTCCACTTTGGGCTTTCTTTCTGGCTTAATTTCTTTCAAATTGCATTTGCGACTTGAAATTTTGGAAGCAATCTGCCTTTGTCTGTAAAGAATTTAAAGCACCGTTCCGTGCTTGACAATAAGATAACGCTTATTAAAATAAAACGGGCATACCAGCAAGGCATTGAGGCATTGCGTGTAGCGTTATCGGATAGAGGAGAAGAACAAAGGGAACTGTGTGTTACTTATTAAGGCAAGCGGTAACTGAGTGCGACATAAGAGAATAAAAACGAATAGTTATTCCAGAAGTAACTCGATAATGATGAGCTATCTCAGTAACATTTGATAGTAAAAGGCCTCCCTGTTAGTAAATCAGGTATTTTAGTTCCATGAGCCCTATAGGTTACAGTCGTGTTTTCACTAACTGTAGCCTGGCTTTGCTGAATCCTTTCTTTCAACTTCCTTGGTACTACTCTATTTTCACATTTTTTTCGCGGTCTAATCTTCCTCATGGTTCCCCTCCGCATAATGAATGATTATCTTCGTTACGAAATAAATAGCACAGCGTAGACATTTTAACAATAATAAAGACGAAAATACGCTGAACTTTTTATTCCTTCAAATTTTTTCACCACAACATTTCCAGCTTGGAGAATTTTCTTCGCATCTTCCATTGGATATGGATCATTGTAAACGACTGTGTTAATACCTGATGCTACTATTTTGTTTGCACAAAGGTTGCATGGGTAGGTCGTTGTATAAAGCACCAGGCCTTTGTCTGTCCTTCTTGCCTTTGCGAGATTTAGGAGCGCATTTTCTTCAGCGTGTAGAGCCCTACACATATCCAGCAGTTTTCCGCCAGCCTTTAGAAATTCTGGGAATATTTCCTTGTTGCATTTCTTATTTGAACAGATAGTTTTCATATCAATCTCTAATAAGCATTTTGGACATGACTTAGAGTATTCTGTCATTTTATGTCCACATTTACATTTGATAGGTTTGACTTTTATCGGAACGCCACACATTGGACAATGACTAATCTTTTTTGCATGTTCCTCTTGGAGATAATCCCTATAGCACTTCTGGATGTTGGGTTCAATGACACAGGGATAAAGCCCCAACGACACATCATTGTGTCCTGATGAAAGTACATGCATATGGCTGCTCACATATCCATTCACCTTGATTTCTTCAATAAGGGCAATTATCGCACCGACTTTTCTCTTAAGGCAGGATGACTTTTGGCTTTCAGCATAAGCCATGGTCATCAGCGCCTCGTCCGAGGTAGGCAAATGTTCGGGTAGCACCTCACCACCTTTTTTCTTCTCAATTAAATCCACATATTTGTTATATATATCATCAATAAATTGTTTCTTGGTCAGCGGTGCGGTGCTTAAGTAATTCCTATTGTTAGTGATAATGATGTCCGCCAGGTCGTTACATTTTTTGACTTGTTGCCCATGTGGAATATTTTCTGCTTCATCGCGTTGATCGGCTTTATAAAAAGCCTCCTTATTTTTGAACTTCTTTATCTTTAAGGCCCTATCACATCTCATATCCCTTTCAGCGTACGTAGAAAAGAGGTAAAAATAAGGAAACTGGCGCAATGTTTTCACTTCACCATCGTTCCTGATACTGTCAATTATTATTCCAATTGGCTCATCCGTGATATGTTCTATCGTCTTTTTTATCAGGTAACTTGAATCGTGCTTACGTCTTAATTCATTGCCGTAATTTTGTAGCGATTCGACATCTTCGTTAATATTATTATCCTTTGCAAGCTTTCGGAGCGTGTCGGAAAGTGAATAATATTTGTATTTTTCGTAGCGTTCAGAGAGGCCTTTTGCGATATAAGTACATCCGCTTCCGATAGAACCAGAAAAACCAAGTATAATAGTATTTGCATTAAACTTGCTCTTTAACTCGTTTTTCAAATTAACCTCCCCTAGACTCAATAGGTATATATTGTTTTTCAGTCCTTTGGGGGCAACCTTGACGTACTTGACCACTCCACAACACAACGCTCCCAATTATTTTCCATTTTCCTTCAATTTTACTCATTTTGCAAGATAAATCCTTAATTATTACAATATGTGACAATATATTGTGGTATTCGGTTGCAGTATGAAATCTCGCTGACAAAAAAAATAGGGGGTCAGAATTAACTAACCCCCTAAACGATCTCAGAACGATGAAGCGCTATAGTTCTTTGCTTAGTATCTTTTCTTTCAGAATTTCCCACTCTGCCGTTGTCAGGACACACGTGTTGTCATTTTCGCCTATCTCCACCAGTGAATCAGTTATCTTAACCTCTGGACAGCATGAACCTTCCTTACATAACTTTACAACCTTCATACTTTTTTACCTCCCTAAGTCTTGTTATTTGGCCTTATTAGCCCAATCCTAAAATGAATATAAGACTAATGCAGAAGTTGTCAACGCCGATGGTGCTCTTACGCTTGACAAGTTGGTGACAGAAAAAAGGGTCAGAATTAACTCAGACCGAAACGAGTTAGAAACGAGTTTTTAAGGATACAACAATTGAAATTATTAGAGAATTATGGAGCGGGCAACGGGGCTCGAACCCGCTAATCTTCTTGTCTGCAAACGGTTTCCTCTCTGTTAGTGTACGAAAGGTGAACGACCTTCCCTCGTTGATTAACCAAATTGCGTAGTTTAGACCCATGATAATATCGCTGCAACATCCGAACGTCCGAGTGCCTAGACAACTCGCGAACCTGGAGCATGTCGGCCCCGGAGTCAACGAGTTGAGTGATAAAACTATGCCGCGATGCTTCGTAGTAAACTACGTCCAACCCTGTGTAACGTTTCCACAAAACATTCGGCATCTTCGTGCTGTAGCGTTTTCCAGTGTCTGGATTAATAAAGAGCCATGCCTCACCGATTCTGTCGGTCGCTTCGAGTGATGCAATCTCCAAGGCCCGGTTACTCAGCGGTATATGTTTTCTATGCTTGCCTTTCGTGCTTTCGATAACGTTGACATATGCTGATATGGTGCGGCGTATGTATGCCGTGCCATTTTTGAAGTCAATGTCTTTTATTTTAAGGGCAACCAACTCCCCAGGGCGGACTCCCGTCTCCATGCCAAACTCAAGCATGGTTCGGTATTTGTCGGGTATCATTTTGAGGTATGTCATCTGTTCCTCGTAATCCAACGCGATCCGTTCCTTGGAGTCGTCCTCGAAAGTTAATTCGGGAAAGGGCAAAGCGTCCTTTCTGATTTCCTCACTGATTGCCCAGGTAAAAAATGAATGGAGCGTCAGTATGATGTTTTTTTTGGTCTTGTTTTTTATCCTGTCGGGCAAGGATTCCGTGAAGTCCGTTATGTTAAATTTGCGGATCTCTTGAATGTTCATCCCGGTAAAGAAGGGCAGGATGTAGTTATTCATATGCCCTTTTAAATCTTTCACGGACGATGGCCGTCTGGTTTTTTCTTTCAATGTAAGCCATTTTTCGACAGCGTTGTCAAAGAGGTTCAGTTTGATGACAGGCTCAAGGTAGTCTCGGGGGTCAAAGGTCCTCTCGTCAATTGCGGTTCTTATCTTGCCCAAAAGTGCCTTTGCTCGATCATAAGGCATAGGGAAACCGTCAAGACCTTTCCAAAACCTGTATCGCTTTCCTTTGAAGTAAATGTTGACGTGAGAATACGTGTGCCCGCATGAGCAAACAGACGAGTCCATGGTCCGCTTGCATTTGTTGCAACGGATTGTTCCCATAGTCCAAGGATTATAATTGCGTTTACAGGACAATGTCAACACTTACTCCGTATTTGCTCTGTGTTTCTTCCTGTGTTCGACGTTCTGCTTCTGCTCGGGTAAGTCCCCGTCGTATTCCATGATCGCAGCGCGTTCCTCGAAGTATTCTTCCGCTTCAGTCATTCCAGAACATCAGCCACACGATGTAAATCGCGATAAAGGACAGAGTCGTTCCAAGTAATACATTCATGGCCGTTCCGTATACCACAGCAAGGCGAGGGCGTTCCACGTAACTTGCGCCAGGTGTTTAAATCCTCTGTCGGGATCTATACGTTCGCCAGTCCTCCACGCGACAAGGTGGCGCATAAGGGCTGAGAAATAGCGGTCCTCTGCATCTTCAAGCCCCATCCAGTTGTTGTCGCCATACTTGTCGGCGCCATGAGTGTAGACGCGCACGACTTCCTCGAATGCATCCCAGGGGACGAGGCCCCACCTGAGCTTGCCTTCATCGTGTTTCGTGCCTTCCATTATTAAGGTGTTGGTCATGTGACTATTTTTCAATCGTTTTCCAGCAGATCCGTCTGGCTTGCCACCCATGGGATGAAATCTCTCTGGGCCTTTTTTGAACATGAGATAAGGCAGGAATCGTGCCTCGGACCCTTCCGGCAATCCGGTTGTGTGGGCAGTCTTCTTATTAATAGCATTGTCGTCAGGATAGCCGGCTTGGAGGCAGACGAACATACCGGTACTGATCCAACCGGATCGGGTGATCTTTGCGCCCCTGTGGGGGCGTGATTCAAATAATCTAATTCTTGAGCGAATTGCATAGATGGCTCCGTTAGTAATGGAACAATACTACTGTAGTATGATAACGAAACGTAGCTCATAAATAAAAGACTGTCAACAAAAAATATTTATTTAGTCGGGAAGAGGTAGGCTTCCCATAATAGCCCTTTCTCTTCTTGTTTGAACGTCGAACGGTAAGATTCTTGCTAGGCTGAGTAATCCCCAGGATCATTGAGAAGACTTTCAAATCGTATGTGCCACAACATCAATTATCGTATAATTTTGTTAAGGCTGTTTGTCCAAATTATTTTTAGTACTAAGCATGAGATTGACTTTAAAAGTCGGTTGTGTAAAACGAAATAGGGGCCCTACTTATTGTGTTTGGTTCCACAAAATCAGACGAGCCCCTCATGGGTGCTTGGTTTGCAGCATGTGACCGTAATGTTATTAAACCATCGCCGGCGAGACGTTGATAGCGTCCATCAAATGAAGGCAACAAAAAATGTTTGTCAAATTAGGTGGGAATCAAGTAACTATTTATAGTGTCTATCTGTATTAAGCCAAGGTTGACCAGGAACCGCAGATAAATATATTGATGAACTGCCCTTTACAGTGCAAAGAGTATCTGGTATATAGAAACAAAGTGAGTTTGCCTTGAACTGGATTTTGCCAGATTATCCGATTTCTTTTTGGCTAAGCGCCACAGCAGCGGTAATCCTGTTTGGGATTGCCAAGGCTGGGTTTGCTGGTGGCGTTGGTGTCCTTGCTACCCCACTTGTGTCATTGACAATTAGTGTAGCCGATGCAGCAGCCCTTTTACTTCCTTTGCTGATCCTTACCGACATACTTGCTCTCTTTTACTATCGACGGGACTTCGATCGTAAAAGCATTAAAATCCTTATTCCAGGCTCCGTCGTGGGTATTCTTGTCGGGGCTTTTTTCTTTAATTCCTTTATCGGGAAAGATCACATCCTTCGAGCAGGCATTGGGGTGCTTGCCCTTCTGTTCGTCATCTTTCAAGTGAGCAGAGTCTACCTAATGGGGGTCATAGAGAAACGACATCCGCATACCCCGGAGGGTATCCTCATGGGTGCCATAACCGGGTTTACGTCTACCATTGCCCATGCAGGTGGACCGCCTATCGCTATGTATCTCCTCCCCCAGCGCATGCCGAAAGAGATCTATGTTGGAACAACAGCGGTATTTTTCGCTATTACAAATGCTCTCAAACTGATCCCATACGGGATGCTTGGCCTTTTGAAAATTGGGAATCTGACGACCATAGTAATGCTTGCGCCCTTGTGCTATGTGGGTGTTCGAATAGGAGTATATCTGAACCGCCATTTCAGCGAAAAATGGTTTAACCGCTTAGTATACAGTTTTCTATTCCTTTCGGGCCTTCAGCTGGTCTGGACAGGCCTAATATCCAGATAGTTCGTTCTTATAAACCATTTCTTTGGGTACGATTGGATTGCTACTCATGAAAGATAAATTCATTGAAATGCTGGCCTTCTGGGTGGAACCTTAATGACAATTGAACTCATTATCGGCCCCCCAAGAGACAATGAATAGTTTAAGTTGCACAATAAACCCTGGCTTCCTTATTATTTGTTTTGACAACACCAAAACTATTATATATAAAGTCATACCATTACATATTAGGGATGCGCCAAGATGTTTGAAAACCTGAAAGAAAAACGTCTATTCGAAAAAATTGTTGATCAGATTAAGGATGCCATTTCTTCCGGGAGCCTGAATGCCGGTGATAAGCTCCCCTCTGAGCCTGAAATGGCCCGTGCGTTCGGAGTGAGCAGATCTGCGGTAAGAGAAGCCTTAAGAATCTTGGAACTGTCCGGACTTGTGGGCATTAAATCGGGAAACCGCGGTGGTTGTTTCATCCAGAAGGTGAGCAGCAATCAGAAGCTAGTTGATTATTTTTCTGATAACTGGAGGCTTGGCCAGATTACCCTTAACCAACTTACAGAGGCCCGTTACTGGATTGAATCCATGGTTATCGATATCGTTGGGCAGAAAATAACGAAGAAGGAAATCGAGAAGTTGAGGAAATCTATTGAAAAAGCTGAGCAACTATTGAATGAAGGAAAAGAACTGGAAAAGATTGACAAGAACTTTGACTTCCACGCTTCACTTGCGCACATTACTGGAAACACCATCCTTATTGACACACTATCTGCTATAATTGAGTTGCTCAGGTACATGCTGCTCAAGATAGAGCCAGATCGACGAATTACACTCAACACGTTTAAAGCTCACCGGAAGATTTTGGATCTTTTTGAAGCCGGCCAGATCGAGCGTGCAAAAGATGTAAATAAAGCTCATATTAAGGATGTAAGCGCCCGACTGATCAAGCTGGCCACAAAACAAAAGAACCCACCCAGTTTAAAACGGAAGGATCAACTGTCTGAAGCAGGAACAAAATAACGGTGACCGGGAGTCTGCGTTTCGCCCGAAATCCTTCATCGAAAAATCCTGTCTAGATGATCAGTTGACTTCTACTTTGTGCGTCTTTGTTGTTTGAGACCTGTGTAGGTACCTGAGCTACAAAGATTACAGTTCGCAAGAGTATTCCCATACTGATATTTTGTCCAATCCGCTAATGCCCCTTATTATTTTAGGGAATGGGAAATTAATACCGTAGCTTGGTGAGCAAGTAACGAGTAATGTATTTGTAGCAGAATTTCATAAATATTCTTCTTGACAACATATTGTTGCCAATATATAAAGTCATATGTCTGACAGAAGACAAGTCTGAATAAAATTAAAAAGTGGTGTGTGTAAATAAATTACAAGGAGGGTGCTATGATAAGAAAGAGTTTATTTTTTGTATCGGTGTTATTAATAATAGTTTTTGGCATCTTTGCAGGGGCGGCCTCAGCTGCCGAAAGTCGTGAGCAATGGCCCAAAGCCATATCTTTTGGTGTACCATCCGTTGGAAGTGCTCCATATATAATCTATGCCGGACTTGGTGAAATGATGAGAAAACACATTAATGTAGGAGGAACGGCGGAGGCAGTGGGAGGTTCCACAGCTATACTGTCATTAATGATTAGGAAGAAACTTCAATTTGCGCAAGTATCTACAGATGTAATTTATGATTCCACAAGGGGTTTGGGTAGCTATAAAGACAAGAAAACAGAGATTCGACAAATCTGTCCTGGTATATCCTTTGCCATGTTCTTTTTTGTACGTGCCAACTCAGCTATCAAAAAACCCGAGGATATGCGCGGGAAAAGGATCCTTGTATATTCACCAACTTCTGCACCTGTAACGCTTTGCGCAGATATGCTGCTAAAATCTATTGGTTTGACCCGAAAGGATGTTATCGCTATGCCTATAATCGGCCAACCGGATGGGGTCAGGGCTATAACTGATGGTACAGCAGACGGATTTATCTGGGCTGGTTCCCCTCTTGCCCCTGTGTCTGCATTTGCTGAGATGGCTAACAGCGTAGATGTAAGGTTAATAGGCATAACAGAAAGTCAGCAGAAATATATAGTGGAGAACTCTCGCGGGGTGTTGAGTGCATCCGAAATTACAGGGGGTCAGTACAAAGGCAGCCCTGATACTATTCGGTCCATTTCGTATGATGTTCCTTTGGTCTGCCTTCCTGAGATGCCGGAAGGCCTGGTGTATGAGGTGACAAAATTAATGTTCGGGAAAGAACACAGACAAGAATTTACTGCACTTCATCCAACAGCCCGTACTTTTATGACTCAGAGGCTAGAGAAAGAGCCACCTTTGACCCCCTACCACAAAGGCGCTATTAAGTTGTATAAAGAGATTGGCGTATGGACAAAGAAAATGGAGGGTTATCACGCAAAAGCCCTTCAAGAGGTTGGGTTGAAGGAGTAAGCTATGGATAGCAAGGGGAACGAGACCGTTAGGGAGAAAAAGGGAATAATCGATTGGACAAGAATGATGCTTTTTATCTTGGTTCCTCTTTACCATCTTGCCTTTGTGAGTGGATTTCTCCCGCTTCTCCGTATTTACATCAACAGCCAGCAACATCGCGCCATGTCATTAGGGAGTTTTCTGGCACTTACTCTTCTTATATACCCTTTCCGAAAGGGTCAAATGCAAACCATAAAGTCATGGTATAATATTATGTTTGTCTTTGCTGGTATCGTTCCCTGTTTCTATATTTTCTTTTTTTACGACCTTGTTATTGAACATCAGGGCATGGGGTTCTCTACTAACCTTGAGATTTTTTTGTGTCTGGCCCTCATTATTAGCTTGTTCGAAGGTACCAGGCGAACAGTGGGGATTGGGATGGCCATAATAGCTGTCGGCTTGATTGGCTATAACCTTACCTGTCAGTTTTTTCCTGGTATGTTTCATGGAAAGGAGTTTGATATAGACCGAGTTGTGTATCAACTTATGCTTACAAATGAAGGTATTTTTGGAATGCCCACAGGTGTGGCGGCCACGATTATAATCACATTTATTATATTCGGCCAGTTCTATCAAGTATTTGGTGGGGGGGAGTTTCTCTCTAACCTCAGTGCTCGTGTGGCTGGGCGCTACACGGGAGGGGCAGGCAAGGTGGCTGTAATAGCAAGCGCCCTTATGGGTACGATGACTGGCTCGACTACGGCCAATATAGCTGCCGTTGGGTCTTTTACTATCCCTATGATGATTAAAGGGGGCTACAGACGTGAATTCGCTGCCGGTGTTGAGGCTGTTGCCTCAAATGGGGGACAGATCATGCCCCCTGTTATGGGCGCTGTTGCCTTTATTATTGCTGAGTGGTTAAGTATTCCATACTTAACGGTTTGCGCAGCAGCGGTATTACCAGCCATAGTATATTTTGCCGTTCTGTATATCCAGATAGATTTGGAGGCCAGAAGGCTGAAGCTGGTTGGGTTGCCGAAGGACAAAATTCCATCTTTTAAAGATGTCATGCGAAAGGGCTGGTTTCATATAATCCCCTTTTGCGTGCTTATATATTTTCTTATTATTGTCGGATATACCCCAGAAAAAGCTTGCTTGTATGGGTTGTTCAGCATTTTTTTGGTCCATCTTATTAAGAACAAAGGGTGCATAAACTTTAAAGAAATCATGAAAGGTTTCGAGACGAGTGCTAAAGCGGCCCCTGCAGTTGTGACTTCCTGCGCCTCTGCCAGTATCATTATTTCTGTAGTCCTGCTTACCGGTCTCGGATTCAGGATATCGGCCATGCTCGCTGCAATCGGAGGAGAAAATGTTCTTTTGCTTCTCCTTCTCGCTGCCTTTGCCTGCTTCGCTTTAGGTTTCGGAGTTGGCTCCATCGCCGGTTATATTATCGTGGCGCTTCTTATTGCCCCAGCTCTTATAAAGGCTGGTATTCTCCCTCTTGCTGCGCATCTTTTTGTCTTTTACTGGTCACTTACGGGATTTATAACCCCTCCGGTCGCAGTGGGTGCATTTGTTGCTGCCGCAGTAGCTGAAGCAAGCCCATGGCGAACCGCTTTTGTTGCCATACGGCTTGGCGTTATAACATTCCTAGTGCCGTTTATCTTCGCAACGAATCCCGGTCTTCTTCTTAAAGGTACTTTATGGGAGATTGTATGGGTAACTCTCATTACCATGGTGGCTTCTTTCTTCTTGGCGATTGGACTGAGTGGGCACCTGCTAAAATCTATAGACTGGTATCTCAGGTTATCGTTCTTTGTCGGATCCTCGGCGATGTGTCTTGCGATGGTAATTCATCTGCCATGGCTATTGGTTCCTTCAACGGGCTTGTGTTTGGCTGCATTAGCTTGGCAAATACATAAAAGTAGAAGTGGGACCCCGGTTTTTGATACGATTTCTGAGTAGATGCAAAACTTACCGTGACGGTTTGAACATGTTAAGGGCAGACATTACTACATCCTGTCAAATACTTAGGAGGTTTGGGATAGCGCAGGTAGGCAGATAAAGCTGTTGCATTGAAGAATTTCATAACGTAACAGTGAGCTTTGGAATCATCAAAAAATAAATATAGGTCATAACGTGTATCAAGGAGTGCGGAAGCAGTTAGGATTTTTGCTGTTTTGTTTAGGTACACTCTTCGCCTTATCTACCTTCTATCGATTTATAACAGCTGTAATTGCTGATGAACTTGTTAGGGAATTGTCGATTGATGCCAAATCCCTCGGTATCATGGGGGCTGGTTTTTTTTATGCTATGGCCTTTTTTCAAATCTTAATCGGTCCCATGCTTGATAGAATAGGCCCTCGCAAGATTATAACGCTTTTTGCATTAATAGGATCAGCGGGAACAATACTCTTTAGTCTTGCTACAACGTTCACCGGAACATTTTCTGGAAGAATTCTCATGGGAATAGGAATGGCACCGGTGTTCATAGGATCATTGAAGGTTTTTTCAATGGTTCTTCCTAAGGATAAGTTTAGTAGATTTACGGGACTAATGGTCTCGGTAGGGGCTATTGGCAGCATTTTAGCAACATCTCCATTTGCTTATCTGAATTCCATTTTAGGGTGGAGAAATGTATTATTACTTGTAGCGGGTATTACATTGATGTTTGCTTTACTAATCTTTCATTTACTAAAAAAAACAGAGATACAGAAAACCAATGCCCCTGCGGTTCAAAGTATTAATGTTTTGCAGTCGCTGAAGATTATTTTTGGCTCGCTTCTCTTTTGGAAAATTGCCGGTATTGTATTCTGCAGGTATGGGACGCAGGTCGCATTACAGGGGCTTTGGTTGGGTTTGTATCTAATAGAGGTAGAAGGTTACTCCACAATTCAAGCAGGCAATATACTGTTTTTTCTTGCAATAGGGGCTTCAATAGGAAGTCCCCTTGTAGGTTGGTTTTACGATAAAACTCAATATTATAAAAAAAATGTAATCATGGCAGGCCTTAGTATTTACTGTGCATGCTTCATTCCGTTAGTGATAAGCTTCAACAACAATAGCGCCTTATTCTATGGAATAATCGTGTTTTTCATTGGTTTTTTTGGTGGATTTGGGATGTTACCATATTCTGAGGCAAAAGATTTTTTTCCATCTAGCCTTTCAGGTACGGCGATTGCGTGGGTAAACATTTCTCTCGTCACTGGTGGAGCAGTCTTCACGCATCTATTGGGAAAAATAATAGAGTGCTTTCCTAGGGTTGGTTATTCTTATCCTCCCATTGCATATCGGGTAGCATTTGGAGTCTGCTTTCTCTCAATATTAGCCGCCTTAATGTTCTATGCCTTTCCACATAAGACCGGTAATAAGATATTGCCAAACGAAGATTCTACCGCCGGCAAATAGCAACGGTGAATTTACATTCCATAAGGCTGAGTCGAATAAAAGCTGCCGGTATTATCAAAAAACTTCTGCTTTTCTGATTCACAATATATACTTGTTTTGTTCATTGCTGACAAAATAACTCCTAATTTAGAAGTTAACGCTTGGCCTCGTCCAACTGCTGCTCTCGATAATGTCTTCAATTACTTCTTTGGCTTTTGATGAAAACATCATTTTTTGTCTTACAAGATCGATTCCCGCAATGTTCTTTTCCATCAACGGATAAGTGTTCTCATATGGAATTTAGGTGACTGGCAAAATTTATGCGTAGTAATGTTTTTTATTTTTTTCTTGACACCACGTTTTTGCTAATATATAACGTCTAATGTCTGACAGAAGACAATGCACTAATAGATGGAATATCTAATAAACGAGGAGGAATCAGTTATGGCTCTTTTTGAAGATACTGATGAACAAAAGGCTTTCAGGACTGTATTTAAGAAGTTTGTCGCAAGAGAGATTACGCCCCACATTGAGGAGTGGGAAAGGAAGAACGCTGTGCCTCGTGAGTTATGGTTAAAGCTTGGGAAACAGGGTTTTCTCTGTCCATGGCTACCAGAGGAGTACGGCGGTGCTGGCCTTGACTTCACCTACAATATGATAATTAACGAGGAATTGATTCGAGGTGATGGCGTCGCCACTGGAGTGTCATTACATAGTGACTCAGTTGTGCCATATATTTATTACCATGGCACTGAGGAACTTAAGAAGCGCCTATTACTCAAGTGCACTACCGGTGAGGTTATAACTGCACTCGGTCTGAGCGAACCTAATGCGGGTTCCGACTTGGCGGCTATCAAGACCAAGGCTGTAAGGGATGGAGACTATTATGTTATCAACGGCCAAAAAACATTTATCACAAACGGCATGTTCGCTGATGTCATTGTTCTGGCCTGCAAGATGGACTCTCCGAACGCCTCTCGCGGAATCAGTCTGATAGTAGTGGAAACAGACGCTCCAGGCTTCTCTCGTGGGCGCCAATTGGAAAAAATGGGTTTTCACATGCAGGACACTGCGGAACTTTTTTTTGAGGATTGCCGAGTTCCTGTTGGTAATCTCCTTGGCGAGGAAGGAAAGGGATTTAAGTAT
>Ga0351962_1025_pt1 | contig 46966 bp, 43 predicted proteins | sample TotcelT113001N13_FD_205805 | JGI IMG/M metagenome (GOLD analysis project Ga0351962, IMG submission 205805) | Enriched cells from coal bed in the Powder River Basin, Montana, United States - Total cells T11 rep3 HSBNCT.T11.300.1.N13 ...
CCACTAAAGGAGGAGCTATGAATACTCCTATCAATCCAAACCAGAATCCAAAAAAGAGCATGACAATGAGAAGAAGGACCTCGGGGATCTCAGCTTGGCCCTTCATCACCCATGGAAGGACCAAATTTCCTTCGATCTGTTGCGTGATAATAAAAACGAGTAAAACCCAGGGCACTTGACTGGGGTCAGAAGCCAAGGTGATTAAGCTCACCATGACAACTACGATCATTACGCCCACATAGGGAATGATACCAAAAAGTGCTGTGAGCAATCCAAAGAGGGCCCAAAACTTTACCCCTGCAATCAAAAGACCAATGGTTGTGATCAGACCAATTATAGCCATATCAATCAGCTGGGCTCGAAACCAGGCACGGATGACGTACGCACATTTCTTGAGCAAGTCCTGGGCGCGGTCTCGATGCTGCGGCGGGAATGCTCTGACGGCTCCTCTAAAATATGAGTCACTGTCCATTGCAAGATAAATACCGATGATGATAGCGAAAAGGACTCCACCAATCAAAGCAAATCCCAACTGGATTCCCCCTAAAAGATAGTGGCCAATTCCTTGAAAGGTTCCCACAAAATCAAAACCTTTAATTCGTTCTAAAATCCACGGAAATCGATCAAAAATATTTTCAAGTTGTGCACGAAGCTTCGCCGAGAATTCGGGCATGTCCTTCATCAACACGCTACCCTGCTCAAAAATGACCCAGCCGATGAGACCACCGATGATTGCCGTGCAAATCAACATACCGATGATCAGGAAAAAAGCGCAAAAACTCCGTCTTAATTTCAGCCATTTTTGTAAATAATCTAAAAGCGGCGAGATAAGGACGCCAATGCCGATACCGATGAGCGAAGCTATGACAACCATTCTCGATTTGTAAAGAATGATCAAAAAAACGACGACGAGAAGTAGTGTAACGTAGGAATTTTTTTTCAGGATGATGGTTTCTCCGTGTAAGTAGTTTCTGAGGGCTGCCCGTCATTCACGGGGGGTGTAACAAGAACTTTATCAATGCGGTTGCCGTCCATGTCTACAACTTCGAATTGCAGTCCAGCCCATTCAAAATTATCACCTGTCGAGGGGATTTTATTAAAATGAAAGAGCATATAACCGGCGATTGTATGGTAAAGGCCCATATCTTCCTGGGGCATGACACTGATATGAAAAACTTCCTTGAACTTGTCAATGGAAAGAAGGCCATCAATCAACCAGGATCCATCTTTGCGAAGGACAATACTGGAATCCCCAGCTGATGCAGTAGATGGCAGGTCCCCGACCATGGCTTCGAGGATATCGTGGAGGGTGACTATGCCCTGCACAGTCCCGTACTCATCGACAACGAGCGCCACGTGTGTTCTTGACTGCTTGAAAAGTTCCAATACCTTGAGGGCCTGCAATGACTCGGGCACGAACAGGGGTTGCATAAGAATCGATTGCAGATTCTGCCCCTTTGCACCGACAGATTGCGCACATAAATCCTTGATCGAGACTATCCCCAGTATGTTGTCGGGGTCCTGACTGTAGACGGGAAACTGAGAGTGTCTGCTCGTTGTTATTTTCTCCCACATCTCCTCGGGTCTATCCTCAATATCAATGGAAACGATGTCAGGTCTCGGCGTCATAAGATCATTTACGTTTCTGTCGCCAAGGCTCAGGGCTCGGTTTACAATGTCCTGTTCGCTTTTCTCGAAGACTCCTGCCTGTGTGCTTTCCTCAATGAGGATCTTGATCTCGTCTTCGGTGTGAGACAACTCCTGTTCATGGCGCACCCTGAGAATCGTAAGAATAGCATTGGTCGAAAGACTCAAAAGAAAGATAATCGGAGCGGCAAGCCGGGTCAGAAGGCTCATCGGCGTAGCCATGAAGGAGGCTATTGCCTCGGCGTTATTGAGCGCCAGTCGTTTGGGCACAAGCTCCCCGAGAACAAGCGACAAATAGGTAATGCCCACTACTACCGCACCGATTCCAATAGCGGGGCCGTAATGACCGACTGCAGAAAAACCGCTCAACCACACCCCCAGGTTTTTTGCAACGGTTGCACCACCGAACACGCCGGCGAGAATGCCGACGAGGGTAATGCCGATTTGAATGCTCGACAGAAACCGGTTCGGGTCTTTGAGGGCATCGAGAGCTTTTTGTGCACCCGTGTCGCCTTTGTCGGCACGGTTCTGAAGACGGGTCTTTCGGGAGGACACCATCGCCATTTCCGTCATCGCAAAAATGCCATTGACGATGACTAGTAGGAGCACAATAATAATTTCGGTTTGTATAGACAGAGGTTCAGGGGTATCGGTCATGGTATCGGGTGGATTGAGTATACTATAGATCGACACAGAAGTGTAGTTGTTGTATCGCGAGGTGACACCTCTGGTGTATTTTATATTTTCTGCTCGTCTATAAAAAATCTACCTTCGTTTATCTTGCTCCCATTTGGAGTTGGACAACAACTGGTTGACATCATGGCTCAGGGTGTGTATAATTTGCTCTTATAAGCTAAGAAAACAAGTAGAACTACAGACAGTCGCATTGCCATCTTGGCATATTCATTGTTAACCCAGAGGGAAGAAAAAGGAATTCATGCAAGGAGATCGGAAAAGTTTACAGAATATTTTTGATCCGACACCGCAGGAAAAGTTATGCACGGATTCTCCTGGAAAAAGACTTAAGGTCATAATCACGGATTTGCCCCGCGACAAGGTAACATTAGCCGAGATTAGAGATCTACTTGGACAGGATGGCCTTCTGTTGCTCACTGCGTTCTTAACCCTTATCTTTCTGATCCCCGTTTCAATTCCAGGCGTTAGCACGGTGTTTGGTGTTGCGATTCTGCTGATCGGCGTCAGCCGACTTTTAAATCGCGGCCTGTGGTTGCCGAAGCGAATCCTGGAGCGACCGCTCCCTGCCGAGAAGTTGCGTGCTGGTCTCAATAGAGGGGTGATATGGTTCCATAGGCTTGAATGTATCAGCCGCCCTCATCGTTTCAAGTGGATGTCATGCAATGGGTATGTGGATGCCATCAATAACTGCGCATTGATTTTAGGTGCCGGTTTACTCATGGCGCCCTTTGGCTTGATCCCTTTCAGCAACACGTTGCCCGCCCTCGCGATACTGTTTCTTGCAATAGGACTTTTGCAGCGCGATGGTGTCTGCATACTGCTCGGCCATCTTGTTAATCTTGCCACAATCGTTTACTTCATGCTTCTCATAATAGGTGGCGGGGCTACCATTCACGAGATATTGCAGCGAATCTAACGCCGTTATAAGTTGCGATGCTATGCACCATTCCTTAGCCTTATTCATCAAAATATTTCATAACACACGCTTCAGTTTTTCTGGATCTGACAATCTTTTTCTGACAGTAGTAGCCTGAACATTTTTTGATCATTATCCTCTTGACACACAAAAACCACTTACGTATATTTCTAACACAAAATAATGTGATAGCGTTAAGGCTTATCGATATACTATTTACGGGCACTGGTTCATGTAGTGCCCTGGATTATAAGGATTTGATGGTTCGGAGAATTCGACCTTACGGAGGCCACCATGTTTAAAAGAATAACATTGTTCATCATTACCAACCTGGCAATCATTTTTGTCATGTCTATTGTGTTGAGCCTGTTGGAGGTGGACAGGATACTTGATGAGCAGGGGGTTGGGCTCGATCTGAAAAATCTTATCATATATGCCGCTGTTTTCGGTTTTGGGGGCTCTTTCATCTCCCTGGCAATATCGAAATGGACAGCCAAACACCTGACCGGTGCCCAGGTCATCACCTCTCCCGGAAACGAAACAGAGGCATGGCTGGTGCGGACAGTAGCCAAACAGGCAGAGATGGCCGGTATCGGGATGCCCGAGGTGGCGGTTTACGATTCGCCCGATGTCAATGCCTTTGCCACCGGTATGCGCAGGAACAGCGCCCTTGTGGCAGTCAGCACCGGTTTGCTCCGTGCCATGAACCGTGATGAGGCTGAAGCCGTTCTTGCCCATGAAGTGAGCCATGTCGCGAACGGCGACATGATAACCCTCGCGCTGATACAGGGAGTTGTCAATACATTCGTGATCGTTCTCTCCCGCGTTGTGGGGCAAATCGTTGACCGCGTTGTTTTCAAGACGGAAAGAGGGCATGGCCCCGCCTTTTATATCACATCCATTATTGCCCAGTTAGTATTCGGTGTTATTGCCAGTACTATTGTTTTCTGGTTCAGTCGTCGAAGGGAGTTCAGTGCCGACAGCGGAAGCGCCCGCATTGCCGGCAGAGAAAAAATGGTAGCGGCCCTGGAGAGGCTCCGAAAGTCAGCGAACCAGCCCCATCTGCCGGATCAGATGGCAGCCTTCGGCATTTCCGGCAATGTCAGCCACGGACTGCGCCGTCTTTTCATGACCCACCCGCCGCTCGAAGAACGCATAGAGGCACTGAAAAAAGGCGCATAAAATACATATGGAATATGGAAAATTTCTGTTGGTTCTATCTTTCGTTCGGCAGCCCTCAACGGTTCATTGGTAACTTTACGAAGTTTTTGCGAACATCACTATTCTGTCGGTCTATAAAATTCACCAATTTCGGAGAACCCAAATCGATGTGCTTCTTCCTGAAGGACTAACTCCTTTAATAACCGTGAGAATACAGGCTTTGAACTGGAATTAAATATTTCTATGATAGTATGACATTTTTTTCCTGGATTTGCATTTGTGATTGCTGGAAAATGGATTCTGGGCGAGGAAAGTTGGAAAGTCACGGGTTGAACCCAACGGCCGGACGCCAGATATCAATTGTTAGGCTAAGCTAGTGCGGTAATAGACATGATCCAATGGATTAGAAGTCACGAGGCAATCCTCTGGTGGCTAACCGCGGCGTCAATCGTTACCTTCGTTGTGTCCCTTATACTTGTGCCTTTTTTTATAGTTCGAATCCCCTTTGATTATTTCACACATGGAAGGCATCAAAGAAAGCTTTACGCTGATCATCATCCATTAATAAGAGGTATGTTGGTCATAGCGAAGAACCTGCTCGGATACATCTTCGTTTTGGCTGGAATCCTTATGTTGATGTTGCCGGGCCAGGGTGTTTTGACCATTCTTATTGGCATCATGCTTCTGAACTTCCCGGGCAAGTATGAACTTGAGCGGTGGATTGTTTCTCATGGGTCTGTGTTTCGATCCATCAACTGGATTCGGCGCCATGCGGGACGGACGCCTCTGGTTCTTGAATGATAATACTGAACGGGCACACTTCAAGGATGTAGCGGATTAAAGGATGTCATCGAACGGGGTACCAATTCGATTGCTCATTGTTGAATACTGTAACCGATCTAAGGGGAAGAAAGTGTAACCCATATAGCCTGATTTGCTTCTGTGTTGCCTAAGAAATCCATGCAGCCGACCCCGCTAAGGTAATTACTCATCCTTCACTGAGTGTTCAGTGCGGCACAGCTGATGATGCGACACATTATACTCTCTTTGATGTAATAATTCTCGGTAATCCATTTATTATACATCGATTAGTTGTTAGGTAATAGCCTCACTCTGAATATTCAATATTTCATCGAAAGAAAAGCTACCATAATGACCGGGAAGAAGATGTTATCATACCTACGTGATGATTGCGCAGTGGAACAAAGAAAAGCCTCTGAAGCATAGTCGGGGTAGAGAGCCCCCTGGAACGACTGAAAAGGAATGTTAAGGAGATGTTGGGGCACCCGCAGTCGACGTGGGTGCCTGGGATTGCTTTCGACGTTAAGCGTCGAAGAGATACTTTTCTCTCAGCGGAGCACCAGACCGAGGAGGCAATGTAATTCCGTGTATTGATATTCACAAAGGTAGGTTGCTTCCCCGTTCTTCGTTAAGAAAGGAAGTTCCACAAACCTGATTCTTAAACCACAATGAAGTTAGTCAACGAGTAACTTGCTCATGGTTTTGAAGCCGCGGATGGGTTTGTTTTTGGCTCGCTCGAAGAAAAGCCTTACGAGGCCGCTGTCGTGGGGTTCAGGTACGAAATCGCCACGGGAGCCGTCAAACCAGATGAGACGTTTCTCGTTGAGCAGCGTTGCCAGGATTGTCTTGTCGCGATCATTTTTAGTTATGGCAGGCATTTCCACGATGTCAGATAGCCTCGCTGGTGCATCGGTTCCATCGAGGAGGCGTTTTACGAGGTTGACGAAACGCACAAGTTTCATGAGGGTATACAGACTGTCCCGCGGAAGATTTGGGTTTACGGGAACCATGGCGCTTGAACGCATCAGCTTGAACTGCTGTGCAGCGTCTTTGTGCGCAGCCATCAACTGATTGTACGCTTCACTGTTCGGTGCAAGGTAGAAGACACTGGGTCCAAGAAGGAGCCTTTTCCCCATGAGAAAGATAATGGTGTCCAGGATGTGTTCAACTTGCTGAGACGGAAGCCCGATGATGAAGTGGGTTTCCACTAAGAAATCAGAATCTTCAAGATAAGGAAGGAGACTGGTGAAGTTTTCCGCGTTGTGCCTCTTCTGTTGGTTGGTGATTGACGCTGATGCATCTACAAGGGAAAAGTTGAGGCGCCTGAATCCTGCTCTAAACATGTGCTCAAGGGCCTGAACATCAAGGTTGTCCGAATAGATGCCGTTCATTGCCGAGAGAGTCAGGCCAGTTTTTTTGAAGAGATTTAGTATGCCGTGAAAGCGCACCCGATCGAGGGTGAGCATATCATCCTCAAAATCGATTGCCTGTATGCCCAACGAAAGACACTCTGTAATTTCTTTTTCGATACTGCCAAGGTTTCTCACACGGTATGGGAAGGGAGGTCTACCACAAAATGCGCAGTGGAAAGGGCATCCGCGTGAAGTAAGAAAGAAGGTGTAGTTTTTCTTTCCAATGCGGTATCCGGAGGTATCAAGCAAAGTGCGGTCAGGGATAAAGTCAAGGTCTTCTTCAATATGAATATTGGGTATAACGTACCGGCCTTTATCCTTTGATGAGATTCCTTCAATGCCAGCGACACGTTGTCCTTTGTCCGTTTTTAATGCTTCAATAAGCTGAAAGAAAGGTGTTTCTCCCTCTCCTCTGACTACATAATCAACAAAGGGAGACTGTAGGACATGCTCTGGAAAGAGGGTAGGGTGGATCCCTCCCAACACTGTCGTAATATCCTGGCTTACTTCTTTAGCGCACCGGGCCACATCGATGGCCTCTTCTGAATAGGCGCTAAACAAAGAAGATACAGCAACAACATCCGGTTTTTCAGACGCAATCTTCTGTTTTATCTCATCATGGTTCGCACCATACCGGGAGTATCGTTTAAAAAAGGAGAGGGGTGTATATCGATCGCTGCGATAGTACAATGCAAGTTCAGGAAAAAAATGATCATCGATTTTCCGTGACTTCCAGTTGCTCCTGAAATCAGCTATTGAGACATCGCAGATATCCCTGATCTTCGTTGCGATATAAAGGAGTGACAAGGGATACGTCCGAATGGATGTATCATAGAAATCCTCAATGGGTGGTTGAACCAGGAGCACTTTCACGGCATAAGTATACCTAAACAGAATTAAAGTTGCACTTGGGTAATGTCAAATACGAAAAAAGAGCTTTGCCGCAGATAAAGGCGGATAAAAGCAAAGTGATGGACGCAGATACGTGCATTAAAATATTAATTCACGCTTTTATCTATTCATTAAATCCGTGTTCATCTGCGATGAAAGGGTTTTTTCTGTGGCAGTGCAGTTAACCAGGCCCGGTCTCGTTATCCCTCTTTTTCCTTGACATACCCCTGTGCCTGAGTTACTTTTCTTTTTGTGCAAAAGGCAGAAATTCAAAAAATTTATAGTCGTTATTCAGGGTTTTATGACATTATCTTTGCGCAGTTTTTCTACCCCAGGATACGGCTTGGCCTTGAAAAAATAGGCATTAAGAGCGGTGATAGGATTATTGAGGTTGGCGTTGGCACGGGTCTTTCCCTCCCCCTCTATCCGGAATCATGCAAGGTTGTCGGCATTGATATTACAAGAAGAATGCTTGAGAAGGCGAAGGCAAAAAAAGAAAAGTTTGGTTTTGACCATATAGATCTCTTTGAAATGGACGGAGAGGATATGTGTTTTGAAGACGACAGTTTTGATCATGCTGTTTTACCTTTTGTAGTCAGTGTAGTACCAAATGTCGAGCGGCTTATGGCAGAGGTCAAAAGAGTGACAAAGAAAGGCGGTAAGATTATCATTATCAATCATTTATGGCCAAGAGTTTCTTTCTTCTCAAGATTGGAAAAAAAGCTTTCCCCTTTCTTTATGAAGCTGGGTTGGAAGACAGGTTTATCGGTCGATGTGTTTTCAAACCATTGCAATCTGAACATCGAAGAGATTTCAAAAAAACATAAGTTAGACCCCTGGTTCATACTGCACGCAACCAATAGAAAATAAAAGATGAAAATAGCAGGAATTCAATTCGCATGCTCGGTGGATAAGGATAAGAATGTTGAAAACGCCCTTCGCACAATCGATGCAGCTATTTCGAATGGTGCCGGCATGGTATGTTTTCAAGAGCTCTTCAACCTTCCCTGGTTTCCCAAAGGCAGAGATGAAGACGCCTTTAGTCTGGCTGAGGACGTCAACGGGGATACGGTCAACGCTCTGCGTGAAAAGGCAAAGTCAGCAGAGATTGTTGTTCTTCTTCCCTTTTTTGAAAAAGATGGAGCACAGTTTTATAACAGTTGCGTGGTCATTGACGAGAAGGGTGAAATTGCAGGTGTTTACCGAAAAGTACATGTCCCTGATATACCTTTGTGGGAAGAGAAATATTATTTTGCTTCGGGTGACAAAGGGTTCCCTGTTTTTAAAACAGGTCATGGCACAATTGGTGTCCAGATTTCCTGGGACAACTTATTCCCTGAAGGAACAAGAATCTTATCGTTAAAGGGTGCAGATATTATTTTTGCCCCCACTGGGTGCGCCTTCAAATCCCAGCATCTCTGGCAAACGGTAATATCCGGCAATGCTATTACAAACGGTGTCTTCATAATGAGAGTCAACAGAGTTGGAAGCGAGGAGAAACAGGATTTTTACGGAGCAAGCTTCTGCGTTAACCCTGAGGGAGAATTAATAGGCGGGCCAACCGGGATAGCAGACAGTGTGCTTCTGGCAGATATAGATTTTGAGTACCTTTTGCACGTTCGGCGAGAATGGCCTCTTCTCCGGGAACGAAAACCGGAATATTATAAAGAAATTCTCATTGAGACCTGATAGGGGCGGAGCATTGCTCTGCCAAACAGGGAGTTACTTTTCATGGTAAGACGGCAAATAAGCACGATAATAAAAGCGGCATGTGAAAGCTGCAGGAAATCAGGATTCCTGCCCCAGGACGTTGATGCCAATATTATCATCGAAATTCCACGGGAAGAAACTCACGGTGATTACTCCACCAATATTGCCTTCCTGCTTGCGCCAAAGCTGAGAAAAAGCCCTACGGAGATTGCAAAAACACTCATTCAGAATATGGAATGCCAGAGTGTCTGTGAAAAAGTGGAAGTTGCCGCAAAAGGTTTTATCAATTTTTATGTAAAGGATGATGTGTGGCGTGCCTCATTGAGGGAAATATCGGATCAAGGCTTGGATTCATTATTTCCCGATGTCGGCGAGGGTAGAAAGGTACTGATAGAATTTGTCAGTTCAAATCCGACAGGTCCCCTTCACATAGGCCATGGAAGGGGCGCTGCAGTTGGTGATGTCCTCGCGAATATTCTGCTGAAGACCGGGTACAACGTGGTGAAAGAATACTACGTTAATGATGCGGGCAAGCAGATCGAAACGCTCGGTCAGTCAACCTACGCACGGTGGAAAGAGTTAACAGGTGACGCCGTGCCTTTTGAGGAGCATTACTATCAGGGAGACTATGTAAAAGATATCGCCTCTCTTGTTGTTGATAACAACATTCCGGTTCCGACTGAGAAGGCTGAAGCGATCACATTCATGTCGAAATTTGCAGGTGACTTTGTCATGGATGGTATAGAAAAGGACCTCGAGGATTTTGGTGTTCTTTTCGACAGTTATTTCAGGGAAACAAGGCTTTACGAGGGTGGAGAGGTAGAAAAGACACTGAACGCATTGAAAGATAAAAGTTATGCCTACGAGAAAGATGGTGCCCTTTGGTTCAAAACGAGCATGTTTGAAAAGGATGAGGACCGGGTGCTCATTAAGTCTGATGGCGAAAAAACGTATTTTGCCTCTGATATCGCGTACCACAAGAACAAGTTCGATAGAGACTTCGACATCCTCATTGATATATGGGGGTCAGATCATCACGGATATATCCCCCGTATGAAGGCATCCATAGAAGCCCTTGGCAAAGATAAAGAATCACTCAAGGTTCTTTTGATACAATTCGTAACCCTCATCAGGGATGGGAAGCCCGTGGGGATGTCCACGAGGTCAGGCCAATTCACAACCCTAAAAGAAGTGCTCAATGAAGTGGGAAAGGATGCGGCACGATTCTTTTTTCTTATGAGAAAAAGTGATGCCCATCTCGAATTTGATCTTGACCTTGCGAAGAAGACGACAAACGAAAACCCTGTTTTTTACGTCCAGTATGCCCATGCAAGAATTGAAAGTATTTTCAGGGTAGCGAGGAAAGAGGGGTTTGATCTGACATCAGTGAAAACAGCCGATATTGGTTTTTTAGACCAGAAGGATGAACTTACCCTTATTAAGGGTATACTCCATTTCTTTGATGTGGTTGAGGGAAGTGCAAAAAGCCTTGAACCACATAGAATAACTTTTTACCTTCTTGACCTGGTAGGAAGGTTCCACAGTTATTATAATAAGACAAGAGTTGTTGTTGATAATAAAGAACTCACGATGGCGAGGCTTTTATTACTTGCCATTCTGCAACAGGTTATTAAGAGCGGTTTAACACTACTTGGTGTATCAGCACCGGAGAGAATGTAACTGAGTCCGACTGACGGAGGGACGAGGCACGAAGGACGAGGTAAGGCGTCCGTCATCCTAGTCCCGCACAAGCGGGACGGTCGTCCATCATCCTTCAAGAAAGAACATGGGAGTGATAAATGAAAGCAGGACAAGAAAAAGGAAAGACTAAATGGAGAGAATATGGTGAGTCTCTTCTTATTGCGTTAATAATCGCCATTATTGTACGCAGTTTTTTTCTCCAGGCCTTTAAGATTCCTTCGAGCTCGATGGAGCCAACCCTTCTTATTGGCGATCACCTCCTCGTGAACCGCCTGAGCTATGTGGTGAAGGTGCCATTTACCGATATTGTGCTTTTTCACCTGGGAAGCCCGGAAAGGGGCGATGTGATAGTTTTCCGTTATCCCATAGAAAGGGACAAGGATTTTATCAAAAGGGTCATTGCTACCCAAGGAGAGACTGTTGAGATCAAAGATAAAGCCATCTTTGTTAATGGAAAACGAATCGATGACCCATGGGGCCGCTTTCTCGACAAAAGTATTGTGCCGGGTTATATTGCACCAAAGGACAATTTAGGGCCAACCAAGGTTCCAAAGGACTCAATTTTTGTCATGGGAGACAACAGGGACCGAAGCGCAGATAGCAGATTCTGGGGATTTGTGCACCGGGATGATCTGGTAGGCGAGGCCTTGATACTCTATTTTTCATGGGATCGTAACGCAAAGAATCCTATCGAATATATCCGCTGGACAAGATTTGGGAAACTGATACGGTAGACGGTTCCCTCCTCGCGCCCATAAGGCAACTTCACGACAAATCTTTATTTTCAATTTCTCACATCCTTGTCCATCCGTGCCGAAAAAGGTCCTTTTCTTCTGTGAATGGATGCCACTGAGGGATCTCGGCGGTGCTGGATTTTTCGGCACATTGTGTGGTATCATTGGTTCTTATGCGGAAAGTACTCATTTTTGTTTTACTAACTCTCCTTCCATTGCCAATCGCAGCAGAAGAAAAATCGTCCTCAATCGTCGACTTTTTTAAAGGTTACCACAGCGAAGTTCGGGGACAATATGATGAAGCAATGGAGCGATACAGGTCAGCCCTTCGAAGGGACCCGGGTTCTGTTGAGCTCAGGGCCGAAATTGCACTCCTATACTTGAAGAAGGGCGATGTGACAGAGGCTGAAAAGCTTCTCACGGAAGCTCTGGCTATGAGCGAAAACAATCGAAATATCATGATTCTGCTGGCAGGCATACATTCAGCTAAAGGGGAGTTCCAGAAGGCAAAGGTAATCTACGAGAAATGTATTGCCATGAACCAGGAAGACACCGAGGCGTACCTCTTTCTTGGTTCTCTCTACATGTCTGAAAAAAGATACGATGACGCAATAGCGGTTTATGAAAAGATAATCAATTACGATGATGACAATATTATGGCCCTCTATTATCTGGCACGTTTGTATGCAGAAACAAAATCGTATGACAAGGCAAAGGAGTACTACCAGAGAGCTATTACTTTAAAGAGTAACTTTGAGCCGGCGCTCCTCGATATGGGCACGCTGTATGAGGTCGAAGGTGATTTTGACAAGGCGATAGAGTATTATCAAAAAATTATTACGTTTGATCCGTTGAACAAGAAAGCGCGATCGAGAATAGCCACAATTTTTGTAAAAAAGAAGCAGTACAACAGGGCAATCCATGAATTTGAGAAGCTTTCGGATCTTGATAGGGAGGACGTGAACCTCAGGGTGAAGATAGGTCTCCTTCATTTAGAAGAGGAAAGGTACGATGAGGCGATTAGGGAATTCAACATAGCGCTTGCCTCTAAACCAAGAAATGATTCAGTAAGGTATTACCTTGCAATGGCGTGGAGAGGAAAGGGTGATACGAAAAGGGCTGCCGAAGAATTTCTCAAAATAGATCCAAAGTCAGAAGAATTTGGCGGCGCCATTAAGAGCCTTGCTTTTCTCTACATAAAAACGGGTGACCTTGATGCGGGAATCACAACAATGCAGGGATATTTAGCTAGGGTCAAGGATAACCCGGATATTTACTTGATGCTTGCTCTCCTTTACGAGGAGAAACAGGACTATAGGAAGGCCATAGAAGTGCTGAAGGAAGCCGGACAGATTTCTCCACAAAACGTTGATATACTTTACCAAACAGGCATGCTCCACGAGAGACTGGGCGAGACTGACGCCGCTCTTTCTTCTATGGAAGAAGTGTTGAAAATAGACCCTGAATATGCGAATGCGCTTAATTTTATTGGATACACGTGGGCAGATAGAGGCATAAATCTTTCCGAGGCAGAGGAGAAAATTAAAAAGGCACTAAGTAAAAAGCCTGATGATGCCTACATTAGAGATAGTATTGGTTGGGTCTATTATAAGAAGGGTGAATACGCAAAGGCTTTGACGGAACTGCTCAGGGCCTTTCAGTCCCTGCCCGATGACCCCACCATTGCCGAACATCTCGGCGATGTTTACGCTGCACTCAAGGATTATACCAAAGCTATTGAGTACTTCAATAAAGCTTTAGCCCTTGAAAAGAAGGAAGATAAGAAGAGGCAGATAGAGGAAAAGAAGAAAGGCCTTGAAGAAAGAATGAAGTGAAAAAAGCTACCCCACTGAGCGTAGGGCTGATAATGCTCCTTTCGGCCTGTACACTCTTCCAGCCTAAGGGTCAGCGTATTGTTTGGCCTGAACAAATCAGCTACATGGAGGCAATGTGTGACCTGGACATGTCCTGGAAAGGCATGAAGTACAGCGGCTCCATGTCTTTGATAATAAATTACCCTTCACAACTTCATATGGAGGTGTATGGACCCTTTGGCAATACCCTCATGTTTCTGAAAAAAGATGGCGATGATTTCCTTCTCGTTACAAAAGAGGAGAGGTTTACCGAAGCGAGTTTTTTTGAGGATCGTTTTGGATTTAAGATCAGGGAATTCATGGATGATATAGTCATGATTGCAGAGAAGGGGACTGCCGATAACGGACAATTTAGCGTTCAACGCCAGGAATACATGGTTTTGTATAAACTGAAGAATAAAAAAAATACCATCTGCTGGGAAAGCAAAGAAGGGAGTATCTGCATAAAGTTTCTCGAAGTAAAGTTTGAATAAGAGGATTCCTTGAAAAGGGTTATAACCCGGATGTTTAGTGATTACAATGTCACGGATATCAAGGAATTCCTCGATGCTAGTCTTGAAAGCATCAACCTTGCCCAACAGTTACGCAATAAGAAAGTCCTTCTCAAACCAAACCTTGTTATGGGCAAAGCGCCGCATAAGGCCGTCAATACCCATCCAAAGGTTATCCAGGCAGTGGCGGAACTTCTTCTTGACAGCTCATGTGATGTTTCCATTGGAGATAGCCCGGGCTACGAATCAACAGAAAGAGCCTTGAAAGCATCAGGGATGATGGACGTTGTGGAAGCCCTGGGGCTTAACGTTGTTTCCTTCAATAATCCCGTAACAAAGAGACACATGGATGGAATGTCGCCATACAAGTTTTTTACCCTTGGTGAGGATCCCGCTCTCTATGATGCAATAGTCAACCTTCCGAAACTGAAGACTCACGGAATGATGGGCTTGACCCTGGGGGTAAAAAACACGTTCGGTTTCATCCACTCTTTTGAAAAAGCGCGGTGGCATCTCAGGGCAGGTCAGGACAGAATAGTGTTTGCCTCTATTCTCATTGACATCCATCAGCTTGTTCGACCAACGGTAACGATTCTCGATGGTATTGTTGCCATGGATCGTGATGGGCCATCCAATGGAAGGCCCAGGAATGCAGGGATTATTGGGGTATCAACAGATGCTTTTGCGCTTGATCACTGCATTGAAAGAATTGTAGGACTTTCCGCTCCGCTGCCAATCACCAGGAAGGCATTGGAACATAATCTTGTCGGGGAGTATGAGATTGAGGGAGATGGCATACAGGTGATAAAAGATTTTGAAATGCCTGAGCTGGTAGACACAGATTGGGCAGTGCCGGCTTTTGTGAAAAAGATCCTGAGGAAGATCTTTGTGAAGAAACCACGATTAAACAACGGGTTGTGCAAAGGTTGTGCTGTTTGCTGCAAGATATGCCCTACAGAGGCGCTCACATTCTTTGAGGAAAAACCAACGTTTAACTACGATAAGTGTATCAGGTGCTATTGTTGCCAGGAAATGTGCCCAGAAGGGGCGATCAGTTTGTAAGCCCCTCTGGGATAATCTCCTGCGACCTGCAGACCGAAAGCGGTCTTTTTTAGCCGGTTTTCTTTCAGGCCACCCTTGCCTTTGCACTTTCAGGCATGATGACGACTGTGTCATCGATTACTTCCACTTTCATGATGGGAAACTTAGTTGTGTGGAAATCATCAATTGCGCAGATGGGCATACCTTTGTTTCCGAGGAACCACTCACCGGCAAGCGGCTCCCGGACTATCCCGGTGACGGTGAATCTGATTTCTTTGATCATAGCTTACCTCCTCTTATACATATTTTCTTGACGTATTAAGTAAGACAGTGAAACGGGTACGAATATGTAGAAAAGAGAGGAAACATACAGTAAGTGCTAAGTATGATCCATGATCCGTCATAGTATCATAGTATAGTCAGGAAAATACTTGCGGCAATGACAGTGGTCACGTTTTGAAAATCAGGCGAAGGTGAGAGGCAATCGGTTATGGGGAATATTAAATACTCTTTACTTCCTTGAATTCTTTCCCCTCAGCGTTGTAACATCCGGCAATGTCCATCTTAGCGCAAAGGAGCAGCGCTTTATCTATATCGTTTTGTAACTTAACGCACATTCCGCAGTCTGAGCTTAAGTTCCTCGGTACCGGTATAAGTTCGTGTGCCAAGTTGTGCTGCTTAAGGATTTTTTCAGCCCGCAGCACATCGTGAATGGTATGAAAAAGGATATAGATAAAATCATTGTTGTGCAATTTTTTTCACAGCCTCTAAAAAGATGTCAATGTCTTTATCTGAAGTGAAATACCCCGGAGATACCCTGACGGTTCCCCCTGGAAACGTACCGATTGTTTTATGGGCCATGGGGGAGCACTGGAGCCCAACCCTGACGTAGATCTCTTGTTGGTTAAGGGTGTAGCCAACCTCTGAGGGAAGTTTTCCCTCGACATTAAAAGAGATCACCGGCAAAACGCTGGTTTTCCCATTATCACCGTAAACGGTAGTGCGATCAAGGTCAGAAAGGCCTCGGAAGACTCTGTCCCGCAGCGACTTTTTTCTTTGCGAAATCCTGGTGAGGCCCTCATTTTCAATGAAGGAAAGCCCTCCAAGCAGAGACGCGATGCCTGGTGTATTGGGTGTTCCGCATTCATATTTGTCAGGGAGAAATTCCGGATGTTCCACAGATTCTGATTTACTGCCGGTTCCACCAAACTTGAGAGGGGTTAGCTCCAGGCCTTTCCTGATGTATAAGGCCCCAAGACCCTGCAAAGCAAAGAGGGATTTGTGGCATGAAAAACAGATGATATCAATGTTGTCCCTCTCGATATCAAGAGGTATGGTGCCTATGGTCTGACATGCATCAACAATGAGTAGCATATTACCTATGACTTGCTTAATCTCGCCGATAGGCTGGACGCTACCGATGACATTCGAACCATGGTTAACAATGATGGCCTTTGTATTCTTTCGTATCATCTTTGAAAGATCTGAAATGTTGAGATGACCCTGAGCATTACATTGGATTATAGAGAGTTCAACCCCCTTCTTCTGCGTGAGGAACATGAGAGGGCGCATGACGGAGTTGTGTTCCATGGAAGTTGTGATAGCGTGATCCCCATCTTTAAGCACCCCAAGGATTGCGAGATTGAGTGATTCAGTACCGTTCTGGGTAAAAATGAGTCTCTCAGAATTTTCACCATGGATAAAATCGGTAAGCTTCTCCCGTGCTTCAAACATAACCCTGGCAGCCTCAACAGACAGGCTGTGGCCACTTCTCCCGGGATTTCCGCCTATTTCAGCGACAAATCTATTGAGACTATCTATAGTCTCTTGTGGTTTGGGAAAGGATGTAGCTGCGTTGTCAAGATAAATCATTAAAAACCCAAGATGCCAGATGTCAGAAGACAGACGAGAAGCTAGAAAACAGATTGATATCTGACTTCTTATATCTGACTTCTGACATCTGGCATCTAACCTCTATTTTCTCAAGTCTGACCTCTGATTCATTCATGGTTTTATTACATTCGTTGCTTCGAGGAAGGACGATGCTATCTCAAACATATTACTTACCCTGCCAACCCTGAGCTTTTCTTTCAGTTTGTAGTAGTCAAGGCATGTTCCGCAGCAGAGAATCTCCACACCGAGGGTTAACAGATTGTTGAGCGGGTCAAGAAATGGGGATTCCTCGGCAGCAAGTTTTACGCCGCTGTTAATAAAAATTATGCGCCAGGGAAGAGGGGTGAGCTCTTTAAGCGTGATAAGGAACGAACGCATAAGGATCTGGCCCAGCTCTTCACTTCCACGACCCACTGTCTCCCCATCAATGAAGACAAGCAATTTATTTTCGGACTTAACGATCTCTCCGTCCGACTGTCCTCTGGTGGCCTCTATGCGATGCTTTTTATTTTCCTCCATCACTGAGACAGAGAACCCCTGGGATTGAAGGAATCTCATGACATTCTCCCGGGATGTGGGATTATCAACGATAACCGCAAGAGTATCCACGTGGCCCTCTTCGAGTGCTTTCTTTGTCTCTATAACCGGGAGGGGGCATGCCTTTCCTGTACAATCAATAGTTTTCATAGGGATATTCTAAACCAGCCAGACGCCTAAAGCAAATAGATATTATGGATAACATAGCTTACAATAATAGACATTATGAATGAAAAGAAAGCCAGTGAACAAAAGGTGATGGGCTATGGGCTATTGGGAAAAATCTGAAAATGTTTAGAGAGCATATCGTTCAGAACGAAAAAAAGGGGCTTTCAAAGCCCCTTTTTAATATTTATTCAACTGGTCTTACTTTCCGAGTTTTCCTTTAAACTTCTCGATTAACTTTGGTACGACCTGTTTGTAGTCACCAACGATACCGAAGGTTGCGGCCTTGAATATCGGGGCATCCGGGTCCTTGTTAATCGCAACGATACAATCTGAGGTTCTCATGCCGGCGAGGTGCTGAATAGCGCCTGAAATACCGCAGGCAATGTAGATTTTTGGCTTCACGGTTTTACCTGTCTGACCAACCTGCTGCTCAACAGTTATCCAGCCGGAGTCAACTGCTGCACGAGAGGCGCCAACTCCTCCTCCTATCACTTCAGCTAATTCCTTAAGAAGGTCGAAACCTTCAGCATTTCCAAGGCCTCTTCCGCCAGATACGATAATGTCAGCCTCGACAAGGTTGATTGCTACAGATGATTTCATGAACTCGAGTACCTTTGTATTCAGGTTTGCCTCATCTACAACAAATGATTCCTTCACAACCTCTGCAGATTTGGAAGCATCCTGAGCCGCCATTGCAAAGGCCTTTGGCCTCACTGTGGCAATCTGTGGCTGAGATTTTTCGTTAACGACGGTGACAGTGTAGTTGCCGCCAAAAGCAGCCTTGGTCATTTTGAGCTTTCCTCCATCTACGGCTAGTCCAATGGCGTCGCTGCAGATGCCTGACCCAAGCTGTGCGGCCGCTGCGGCTGCAATGTCAGTACCCTGACTGGTTGCCCTGAAAAGGGCTACTTCAGGTTTATACTTTTCAAACAAAAATGCTGCGGCTTTTGCGTATGCATCAGCCCTGAAACCTTTGAAAACCCCTGCATCCACAGCGATAACTTTTGCTGCACCATAGGTGCCTGCATCTTTTGCGATGGCGTCAACTCCTTCGCCAATCACAAATGCACAGAGATTGGAGCCGAATCCGTCAGCAAGAGTCTTTCCAATGCCCAGGAGTTCAAACGACATCGGAGTCACTGCTCCTTCTTTATGTTCTATATATACCCATACATCATTAGCCATTGTTATCCCTCCTCCCCTTATTTAATAACTTTTAAATCGATGAGTTTATCGGTGAGCGTGTTTGCGATGTCTTCGATTTCGCCTTTCAGAATCTCACCGGCGCCCCGAGGAGGCGGTACAGCAATTTCCACAACTTTAGTTGAAGCGCCTGCTGTTCCAACCTTTCCTGCGTCTATTCCCAGATCGGCTGCATTCCACTGGGGGATCTCCATTTTTGATGCCTTCCTGATACCCATAAGGTTAGGAAGCCGAGGCTCATTAATGCCTTTGAGGACTGAAACGACAGCGGGAAGCTTCGCCTCAACGACCTCTGTGCCACCCTCAATAGCCCTTTCCACAACAATCTTTTTGCCTGCTGCATCGATTGAGCGGATTTTTGAAACGTATGTGAGCTGGCTCCATCCAAGAATTGAAGCCATGGCTGCTCCAACAACGCCTGTGCTGCCATCTGTGGACTGTTTTCCACAGAAAACAACGTCGACATCACCAATCTTCTTGACGGCTGCTGAGAGAACTGACGCTGTTGCAAAGGTATCAGAACCGGCAAAAGCTGCATCGCTGCATAGCTTAACCTCATTTACCGTAAGGGCAAGGCAGTTTCTCAAGACGTCCATTGCTTTTTCCGGACCCATGCTGATAGCGATAATTTCGCCATCATGATTCTCCCGCGTGAGGAGGGCTTCCTCAAGGGCAAACTCGTCGAAGGGGTTCGTTACCGAATCCATGGCATCCCTTTTCAGTTTACCACCTGGAATGTCCCATTTAACCTCAGCTTCTGTATCGGGAACCTGTTTTATGCATGCTACTATCTTCACAGTCTCCTCCTTAAATGTTTTTACTCACCTTTAAAGGTGGCTTTTCTTTTTTCAACAAACGCAGTCATACCCTCTTTCTGATCCTTTGTGCCAAAGCATAAACCAAAGTCTTTTGCTTCAAGCATGAGCGCAGAAATCATGTCAAGAAAGAGGCTCTTATTGATCAATTCCTTTGCCAAACCAATGGAAATAGGACCGTTGGACCTGATTTTCTCCGCAAGGGCCATTACCTCTTTCCAAAGTTCCTCATGAGGCAATACTTTGTTAATCAGTCCTATTTCATAGGCTTCCTGGGCGCTGATCATTTTTCCGGTAAAGATAAGCTCCTTTGCCTTGGCAAGTCCGCAAAGCTTTGCTGCTCTCTGAGTTCCTCCAAAACCGGGGAAAATGCCCAAAGTTGTCTCAGGGAAACCGACCTTGGCTTTATCTGATGCATAGATAATGTCGCACATCAAGGCAACCTCAAACCCACCTCCGAGGGCAAAGCCATTTACCGCTGCAATGACCGGTTTGTTCATATTTTCAAAAGCCGCGAAGGCTTCGTGACCTCTCTGGGAGAATACCATACCCTGATATGGGTTCATATCCTTCATCTCAAGGATGTCAGCCCCCGCAATGAAGGCTTTATCGCCTTCACCTGTTATAATGACAACCCATATGTCCTTATTCGCGTTGATTGCATCGCCAGCGTGTTTCAGCTCATCAAGGGTTTCAGAATTGAGGGCGTTTAAGGCCTTGGGCCTGTTTATTTTGACAACCGCTATGCCATCCTTGATTTCGAGTAAAAGGTTTTTGTACTCCATCTCTTATGCCTCTCTTTCGAAGATTGCTGCCAGGCCCATACCTCCGCCGATACACATGGAAATGAGAGCATATTTCTTGTTCATCCTCTGCATGGCATAGAAGGCAGTTGTTACAAGCCGTGCGCCGGTGCAGCCGATAGGGTGTCCGAGGGAGACTCCGCCGCCGAACATATTGCATTTATCCATATTGACCCCGAGCTCTTTAATACATGCGAGAGACTGGGATGCGAAGGCCTCGTTGAGCTCGATAACATCGATCTGGTCCAGGGTCAGATTGGCTTTTTTGAGAGCTTTCCTGATTGCCGGGATTGGACCAAGCCCCATGTATGCCGGATCAACGCCGCCATTTGCCCAGGAGAGCATCTTGCCGAGAGGTTTAAGGCCGAGTTCATTTGCCTTCTCACGAGACATGATAACAACGGCTGATGCTGCATCGTTGAGGCCTGATGCATTGCCGGCTGTTACGGTACCGTCTTTTTTGAATGCCGGTGCGAGTTTTCCCATTTTTTCAAGGGTTGTATCCATTGGTCTCTCATCGGTATCGAAAATGATAGGGTCGCCCTTCTTTTGGGGAATGACAACAGGAACGATCTCAGCTTTGAAGAGTCCGTCCACAATAGCCTTTCTCGCCCGCTGATGACTGACAAGACCGAAGGTATCCTGTTCGACTCTCGAAATGCCGTATTTTGTCGCTATGTTCTCAGCGGTCACGCCCATGTGATAGCCATAGAAGATCTCCCAGATGCCGTCGAGGACCATAAGGTCGATCATCTTGGTATCAAACATCCTGGCGCCCCACCTGGCTGAAGGCATTGCAAAGGGTGCCATGCTCATGTTTTCCATGCCGCCGGCTACAACAACATCATTGTCTCCAACAACAATGGACGCGATGCCGTTGATGATGGCCCGTAAACCGGATGAGCAGACTTTATTCAACGTGTATGCTGCTGTCTCCTTAGGGACCCCACCAGCGATACTGGCCTGACGGCCCGAGTTCTGACCGAGGCCTCCCTGAAGGACATTGCCCATGATAACTTCATCAATGACAGCCTCTTTCAGAGCGGGATCGAAGTCATAATATTTTGCCTCGAGGTCGGTGTCGGTTTTTCCCCCAAAAATATCCGGAGCAAACTCTTTGTCCTTATTTTTGGAGGGCCTGATGCCTGCCCTTTTGATGGCTTCCTTGATGGCTATTCCCCCAAGCTGGACTACCGGTACGTCCTTCAGTGACTGACCGAACTGGCCTATAGCTGTTCTTGCACACGAAACTATTACTGCTTCCCTCATAGCACTCTCCTTTCTTTGCATTTGAAAAAATTTTCACAATCTTTTATCTTAAATGTGGGAATTTGTCAACCATTTTTAGTATGTTAAGGGCAGGAACATTTTCCGTCAGACACTATCGTATCCATGGAAAATGTGTTAAAAGAAAATGCCGAAGACGGGACTTGAACCCACACAGGCATATTGCCTACTAGACCCTGAATCTAGCGCGTCTACCAATTCCGCCACTTCGGCACTATACTGGTTGTTATATATTGATATGCTGAAGATGTCAAGAGGTGTCTATGCAGGTCTTTGAGTCGCTCGATTTGGCAGCAAAATTTGTAAATCCAATCCTTACTATTGGAAATTACGATGGTTTACATTTGGGACATCGGAGAATTATAGAGAGGATAAAAGTTAAAGCCCACGAGAAGCAGGGAACTTCAATGCTTATGACGTTCCATCCCCATCCTTTGACTATTTTAAAACCTGACAAGTTCATCGGGCTTATTACCCCGTTGCAGGTAAAAAGAAAGCTGATAGAAGAAGCAGGCATTGACGTACTGTTTATTGTTCCCTTTACTGATGAATTTCACCTCGTAAGCCCTGAAGACTTTGTGAGCAACCTCCTCATAGAAAAGCTCGGAATTAAAGGTTTGATTGTGGGCTATGATTTCAAATTCGGCAAAGGAGGAAAAGGAAATGTGGAATATCTTGCCTCCAAATCGACTGAATATGGTTTTTTCTTCGAAATTCAGGCAGCTATCACACTGGAAGGTGAAAAAGTTGGAAGTAACCGGATAAGGAAGATGATCCAGGAAGGTGATGTAAGAAAAGCTGGTGTTCACCTTGGCAGGCCTTACATGATCGAGGGAACGGTAATAACGGGTGACGGGAGAGGAAGGACAATCGGGTTCCCCACGATCAATTTGAAGACTGATTTTCCCTTAATTCCCAAGCGAGGCGTATACATTAGTGAGACAGAAATTGATGGAAAGAAATTCCCGGCTGTGACAAATATAGGATATAACCCAACCTTTGATGGACAGCGTCAGACAATCGAGACATATATTTTAGATTTTTCCCAGGACCTCTATGGCCGAGAAATTACACTTTATTTTTTGGACAGGATCCGTGATGAGGTCAAATTTGGAAGCATTGATGATTTAAAGGACAGGATCTGGAAAGACGTTGAAATTGCACGGGTGTATTTCAACAAGTCACAATAACTGATGGGCAATTGGCAATAGGCCAGAGGCTATAGGTACGAACAAGTCTTCAATTTTCCCATTGCCCCTAGCCCCTTGTCCATGGCCCGGTCATTTCTGCTCTTGCTTTTCATACCCACCTGATGATAATTTGCCAATTGTTAACACAATCGCATATTTCTTTGGAGGTATTATATGGCACTAAGATATGAAGACGTCTCGGAAACAGTGATGGAAATGTTCAGGAAGGTTAAAAGCCAGTATTTCCCAGAACTCAAGAATGCGAAGATTAAGGTTCTTTTTGATCTTAAGAAGAGAAAATCAGGGGGTCACGTTGTGGTAGGCCGTATTATGAAAGCGAATGATCTTGTGCGGCATCTCACGAAGAATGGTAATGCGGAAGAAGGTTACGACTTTATCATCACCCTCGACAAGAAGTGCTGGGACCATATTACCGACGAAGATAGGGTGAAGATCTTGCGCCATGAGCTGCGACACACTTCATACGATTTGGAGTCGGAAGACAATCCCTATAAACTTGTGGATCACAGCATTTTAGACTTCTATGAAGAAGTGGAGATGAACCAGGGTGATCCTCGCTGGCGGGAACGTGTTGCCACCCTTACCGAAGATATTTACGAGCAGGAAAAAGAAGCCAGGTTGGAGAAAAAGAAAAAAGCTGGAAATTAACTACCCCAAATTTTACATTAGGATAAGCATAGGCGTCGGGTATTTCCTGCAAACACGCTCATTCGCTCCAGCGGCTACATTCGCTCGCGTTCGGCTTCGGAACTTTTGCATATGCAAAAGACCAAGCTTCCTTGTCTCTCGACGGTTTGCGTCGGAAAAACCCGACACCATCTCTTTATGATTTGTTTGGGATTAGCCCTTGAATGATTTGTCCTTGTAAACGATCTTACCGTCGACTATGGTGAGCAGGTTTTTCCCTTTCAGGCTCCATCCATGGAAAGGTGAGTTCTTGCCCTTTGAAAGAAAGGAATTTCTGTCTACCATCCAGGCTGCATCCATGTTGAATATGGTAAGGTCTGCAATCTTACCGGGGGCGACCTGTCCGTAAGGGATACCCAGCAGCTTTGCTGGATTCACGGTAAATTTCCGGAGAAGCTCAGGAAGGGTTAAAACGCCTTCACGTACAAGGGCGAGAGAAAGGGCAAAGGCAGTTTCAATGCCTGAGATACCGAAGGAGGCAATATCAAATTCCACATCCTTTGACGTTCCTTCGTGAGGTGCATGATCGGTGGCTATGATATCAATCGTATTATTTCTCAGGCCTTCTTTAATAACCTTAACATCCTCTTTGCCGCGGAGGGGAGGGTTGACCTTGGCGTTGGTGTCAAAGCCGAGGGTTGCCTCATCGGTGAGGGAAAAGTAATGAGGGCAGGTATCGCAGGTGATCTTTTTATAATCCTTCTTAGCTTGTTGAATGGTGTTTACACTTCCCCCTGACGAAATATGGGTGAGATGGATTGGGGCGTTCACATAGTGGGCGATCGTACTATCCCGCCTCACAATAATTTCCTCAGCTATTGCCGGAACCGCATCAAGCCCTGATAATAAAGACGCCCGACCTTCATGAACGTAACCTTTCGAGAGGTCTTCATCCTCACAGTGAGAGATGACGGGTATGCCGAATAATTTGGAATATTCGAGTGCCTTCGCCAGGATGGCGCTGTTTTTTACCGATTTTCCATCATCTGAGATGGCAACTATCCCCGCTTCGTAGAGTTCTCCTATCTCGGAGAGTTCCTCGCCTTTCATTCCCTTGGTAATGGCGCCACAGGGGAAAACACGGCACAAAGCTTCCGAACGAGCCTTCTGGATAATGTAATCCGTAACGCTTTTGTTATCGTTTACCGGGTTTGTATTGGCCATGCAGACGACGCTCGTAAAGCCGCCTTTGACCGCAGCCATGGTTCCGGTTTTTATCGTCTCCTTCCACTCATAGCCCGGTTCTCTCAAATGGGCATGGGTATCGATGAGGCCTGGCGCTACTATCTGGCCGGAAGCGTTAACAATATGAACATCTCTGCCCGCTTTCCGGATATGTTTATCTATTTTTTCAATGAAACTGCCGTTAACGAAGACGTCAATAACTTCGTCGAGACCACTCTTCGGATCGATGACCCTTCCGTTTTTGATCAGTATGCTCACGTCTCCCTCCCAAGGAGGAGGTAGAGAATTGCCATCCTCACAGCCACGCCGTTTTCAACCTGTTCAAGAATGACCGAATATGGGCCATCAGCAACATCATCCATGATCTCAACACCCCTATTCATAGGGCCAGGGTGCATAACAATCACATCCTTTTTTGCGTTTGGAATATGTTCCTTCCTTAATCCAAAGAATGTTGAATACTCTTTAATAGAAGGGATATAGTTAACACCACCCCGTTCTTTCTGTATCCGGAGCATCATGATTACATCTGCATTATGAATGGCCTTTTTCAGATTATATTCGACCGTAACTCCGAGTTCCTCAAGGTGGGGAGGAAGCAAGGTTGGAGGACCACAGCAGATTATTTCAGAATCGAAATGCCGGAGAGCGAATATGTTTGACCTGGCAACCCGGCTATGGATGATGTCACCCACGATAACGATTTTGAGTCCATCAATAGTTCCTTTTCTCTCCCTCATAGTGAATAGATCGAGAAGTGCCTGTGTTGGGTGCTCATGGGCGCCGTCACCGCCGTTGATGACTGATGAATCGACGATCTTGGCAAGCATGTGCGGTGCTCCCGGCATGCTGTGCCGAATGATCGTTACGTCAGGGTTCATGGCTTCAAGATTTTTCGCCGTGTCCTTCAGGGTTTCGCCTTTTACGTAGCTGCTGGTACTTGCAGAAATGTTAATGGTATCAGCAGAAAGCCTCTTTGCGGCGATCTCGAAGGATGTCCTTGTTCGCGTGCTCGGTTCGTAGAAAAGGGTGATGACTGTCTTGCCCCGGAGGGTGGGGACCTTTTTAATGTCCCTTTTTGATACTTCTTTGAATGATTCCGCCGTATCCAGAATAAAAAGAATTTCTTCTTTTGTGAGCTCTGTAATGCCAAGAAGGTCTTTCTTTGTCCAGTTCATGAGGATGCCACAACCACGACTTCGTCTTTGCCATCAACTTCGCTTAGTCTTACCATCACATCTTCTTCAGGATTGGCTGAGTGAACAATACCGGCATAGTCAGGGTGTATGGGAAGTTCCCTGTCACCTCGATCTACCAATACGGCAAGTTGTATCCTTTTAGGCCTGCCAAGGTCCATAATAGCGTCGATTGCCGCCCTTGTAGTACGTCCTGTCTGCATAACATCATCAACAAGAATGGCTGTGATGTTGTTAACATCGAAGGGAATCTCTGTTTTTTTTAGCTCAGGCGACTTGAGTTTAAATACATCATCCCTGTACATGGTGATGTCGAGGACTCCGAGTGGCAGGGAGATATGTTCAATCCCTTCAATCTTTTGTTTGATCCTCTGGGCAAGATGTACGCCCCTGGTTCGTATGCCGATGAGCCTCAAGTCCTCTACACCCTGGTTTTTTTCGATGATCTCGTGGGCTATGCGGTTGATTGTCCTCTCCACCGCTTTTTTGTCAAGAAGCACCTTATTTTTCATCAGTCGTCCATGAAAATAGCTTTTGTGGGACACAGTTCAGCGCAGGATGTGCATTCGATACAGTCTTCGGGGTTTGTCACCTTTGGTTCACCCTCTTCGCCTGTAAAAACATCGTAAGAACAGAGATCTATACATTCCATGCAATGATTACATAAATCTACGGATATATAAGGTCTCAAACTTTATACTACTATAAAGAGTTTATGAAAAAAAATCAAAAGAAAATCAATGCAGAAAAACTGCCCTGCCTTTATATAATGTCCTTGTGGTATTCTTGGAGAGATTTCACCGTCATACCTTTCTTTTTCTGGAGATATGCCTTTATGCCCTCAGCGACTGACTCTGCCGCTGCAGCAGTGGTAATGTAAGGAATCTTGTATTTGATGGCTGCTTTCCTGATGTAAGAATCATCATATTTACTGTTTTTCCCGATGGGAGTGTTAATGATCAGGTTAATCTCCTTGTTGTGGATGGCGTCAACGATATTTGGCCTTCCTTCATGGACTTTTTTGATGAAGTTCGAGTTTACGCCATTGGCACTGAGAAACTTGTGGGTGTCGTCAGTGGCCAGAATTTTGAAGCCAATGCTTTGAAGATATTTTGCGACGGTCAGAATCTCTTTCTTGTCTTTTTGCTTGACCGAGACCAGCGCTGTCCCGCTCGTGGGGAGCCTCTGGCCTGCGCCTTCCTGTGACTTAAAGAATGCCAGTCCGAAGGTGTCTGCCATACCAAGTACTTCACCGGTAGATTTCATTTCCGGTCCAAGGGTCGGATCGACCTCGGGGAACATATTGAAGGGGAATACGGATTCCTTCACACCCACGTGAGAATACTTCTTCTGTTTCAAGTCCATGTCCTTCAGTTTCTTCCCAAGCATGAGCCGGGTAGCTATGCGGGCCATCTGGATTCCGGTGACCTTTGAAACGAGAGGAACGGTCCTCGAGGCCCGTGGATTTGCTTCGAGGATGTACACCGTATCATTGGCTATGGCGTATTGAATATTCATAAGGCCCACAACATTCAATTCAACCGCTATCTTTTTTGTATATTCATTGATGGTATCAATATGTTTCTTTGGAATGGTCCGGGGCGGAATTGCGCAGGCGCTGTCTCCTGAGTGGATACCTGCAAGCTCAATGTGCTCCATGACGGAAGGAACAAAGGCATCTTCGCCATCTGCAATGGCATCTGCTTCACACTCTATTGCATTTTCGAGGAACCTGTCAATAAGAATGGGACGTCCAGGCCATATTTCAACGGCCTCGTTAATATACGCAGTAAGCATCTCATCATCGTAGACAATCTCCATGCCTCTCCCCCCGAGGACATAGGAAGGCCTGACAAGAAGGGGATAGCCAATGTCGTGGGATATCACAAGGGCTTCCGCAAGGGAAACCGCTGTTCCACTTTCCGGTTGAGGTATAGCAAGACGTGTCATGACTTCTTTAAATCGCTTTCTGTCCTCGGCAAGGTCAATACTTTCAGGGGAGGTTCCCAGAATTTTGACTCCTGCAAGCTCGAGCTCGCGGGCAATATTAAGGGGGGTTTGACCTCCAAACTGAACGATAACGCCAATAGGCTTCTCCTTTTTATAAATGCTGAGCACATCCTCTACTGTGAGGGGCTCAAAGTAGAGTTTATCTGATGTATCATAGTCTGTGGAGACTGTTTCAGGGTTGCAGTTAACCATAATGGTTTCAAAGCCTTCATCGCGCAGGGTGAATGCAGCGTGCACACATGTGTAGTCAAACTCTATTCCCTGCCCTATACGGTTCGGCCCACCCCCCAGTATCATTACCTTCGTCCTGTCGCTCACCTTTACCTCATCAGGGGCATTGTATGTGGAATAATAATAGGCCGCATCGGCACCGCTCACAGGGACAGCACACCAGGTCTCTGTCTTGCCAAGGGCAATCCGTTTGTTCCGAATATCTTCCTCAGGAACATCAAGAATCTGGGCAAGGTATTTGTCTGAGAAACCGTCTTCTTTTGCCTTGATGAGAAGTTGGTCAGGGACACTTTTCCCTTTGTAAGTCAATATCTTTTCCTCAAGATCAAGGAGTTCCTTCATCTGCTGTATAAACCATCGTTTAATCTTGGTTTTTTCATAAAGATCATCAATTGTGGCGCCTTTTCGCAGCGCCTCGTACATGATGAATTGCCGTTCAGATGAGGGCTCGCTCAGCAAGGCCATAAGGTCTTCCAGAGATCGTTTATTGAAATCCTTCGCAAAACCGAGGCCATATCGTTTCGTTTCCAGGGACCGGATTGCCTTCTGAAAGGCCTCCTTGTAATTTTTACCGATACTCATAACCTCCCCAACAGCCTTCATCTGCGTGCCAAGCTTGTCCTCGGCCTCTTTGAACTTCTCAAAGGCCCATCGGGCGAATTTAATAACCACGTAGTCACCCCATGGTACATATTTATCAAGCGTTCCTGCTCGCCAGTAAGGCAAGTCCTTCAGGGTATATCCTCCTGCAAGCTTTGCAGAGATAAGGGCTATGGGGAACCCTGTTGCCTTGGAGGCAAGAGCCGATGAGCGCGAGGTTCTTGGATTTATCTCGATAACAACGATCCTGCCTGTATCAGGGTTGTGGGCAAACTGAACATTTGTGCCGCCGATAACTTGAATTGCCTCTACTATGCGGTAAGAGTATTCCTGCAGTTTTTTCTGAACTTCTTCCGAGATGGTAAGCATGGGGGCAGAGCAGAAAGAATCGCCGGTGTGAACACCCATAGGGTCAATGTTCTCTATGAAACAGACAGTAATCATTTTATTGTCTGCGTCCCGAACTACTTCCAGTTCTAATTCCTCCCACCCGATAACAGCCTCTTCAATGAGTATCTGGCCGATGAGACTCGCTGCTATTCCACGGCTTGCTATGATTTTGAGCTCTTCTTTATTATAAGTAATGCCTCCGCCCCACCCGCCAAGTGTATAGGCAGGCCTGACAACCACCGGGTATCCGAGTTTGTCGGCAATAGCCAGCGCTTCTTCAACCGAATAGGCAGGATCAGACAGGGGCATCGGTATACCAAGTTTATTCATGGTATTTTTGAATTCGATTCTGTCCTCGCCACGTTCAATAGCGTCAGCCTTAACGCCGATAATCTGGACATTGTGCTTCGCAAGGATTCCCCTTTTTGAAAGCTCTGATGAGAGGTTGAGTCCTGTCTGTCCGCCCAGGTTGGGAAGGAGCGCGTCAGGTTTTTCCTTTTCAATGATCTTTTCAATGGCCTCCACTGTTAGCGGTTCTATATAGGTCACATCAGCCATGCCGGGGTCTGTCATAATGGTGGCAGGATTTGAGTTCACGAGGATGACCTCGTACCCAATTGATTTGAGGGCTTTACATGCCTGGGTTCCGGAGTAATCAAATTCGCATGCCTGACCAATAATAATTGGACCTGAGCCGATAATCAGAACTCTATTAATACCGGGAATCTTTTTCATAATGAAATTCCTTTTTTTATTGGAGAATTTAGCAGAAGCATCCTATCAAAGCGCCCCCTGCGTTGTCAAGTGTTTTCACTATCTTAGCTTGAATGAACGGGCTTTTTGTGATACCTTAACATTAAGAGGTGACTGGTGATGAATGGGGTAGATGAAAGCACTGCAGAGGCGGCCGGACAGGGATGCAAAACACAAAGTTCAAGACTTGCCCTTGTGCGCGACCTTTTCATTTTTTGGTTTGTCATTTTTCTTGTGGTTCTTTGCTGGACGAATAACATACTGGTTACGGCAATCCTCATCGCTGCGTATGGTCTGCGATACTATTTCTGGCCAAACAAGGAAGATCACGTTCTCTATATCGGCGGGGCAATCCTCGGTCCCATAGCAGAAATTATTGCCACAAAGGTTGGAATCTGGCAGTATACCCTGCCCACATTTTGCAACATACCGTTATGGCTTCCCTTTGCATGGGGATTTGCAGCAGTCCTCATCATTAGAATTGCATTGGCCTTTGTGAAAAAGTAAAGACCTTTGCGCTCTTTGTGAGAAAATTTTCTTGACAAAAGACCGGGATGATTATAACTTTGGTATACTTTTTTTAAATTTCATTAAAGGCAATACTATACAGTGATTAAGTCGTTAAAAATCAGATTCATCCTGGTCGGGATATTCCTTGTAATTTCCATAATCTATTGCATGCCCAACGTCTTTGAACCGCAGGGCAACCTGAAAAAATACCTGCCTTCCGACAAGATCCATCTTGGTCTTGACCTGAAAGGAGGGATGCACCTCCTCCTTGAACTGGATATGGCCAAAATGATGCAGAACCTGTCAGACCGTAAGTTTACGGCTCTCAAGGATGCAATGATCCGAGATGGAGTCCGGTTTCTTGCCCTTGACATGAAAGGGAACACCATTGCAGTGGCGGTCAAGACTGAACAGAAAGAAAAGCTCTATAACCTCGTTGGCAAGGAGTTTCCTGATATCAAGGCAGGTGCAACAAAAACTGAGGGCGATACATTTTTTGTTGATTTTGTATTAAGTGAGAAAGAACTTGCCGGGCTCAAAGACAATGCAGTCAGGCAGGCTCTTGAGACTATTCGAAACAGGATAGACCAGTTCGGGGTTTCTGAACCGGTGATTGTCAAGCAAGGCGAGAATCAGATACTTGTCCAACTTCCGGGTATTAAGGACCCCCAAAGAGCGCTCGATCTTATTGGCAAGACCGCGCAGCTTGAGTTTAAACTTGTGGATGAGGAAAATGTAGGCAGGGCTTCTTCGGGGAGCGTTCCGGATGGCGATGAACTCCTGATGATGCGCACCAAAAATAGGGAAACCGGCATTGCCACAACTACCCCGATTCTCTTGAAAAAGCAGGCCCTCCTCACCGGCGAACTATTGACTGATGCAAAGGTAAGTATTGGCGGGGAATTCAGGAATGAGCCCTATGTTGGTATAGAGTTTGACAGTGAAGGAGCCAGAATCTTTGACAAGATTACTGCAGAGAATGTAGGGAAGCGACTTGCAATTGTTCTCGACAATACGGTTTACTCCGCGCCTGTAGTGAAGGAAAGAATATCCGGTGGCAGGGCTTCAATCACGGGTGGTTTTACTATGGAAGAGGCAAAAGATCTGGCCATCGTTCTGAGGGCTGGTGCCCTTCCGGCACCGGTTAAAGTGGTACAGAATATTACTATTGGTCCATCCCTTGGCCAGGATTCCATCAGGCAGGGTATCAGGGCTACTATACTTGGTGCTTTGCTTGTTATTATTTTCATGATCATTTACTACCGGTGGTCTGGTGTAATTGCAAATTTTGCTTTGCTATTGAACCTGCTTTACCTACTAGGTGCCTTCAGTGCTTTGAAGGCAACAATGACACTGCCCGGTATCGCAGGTATTGCCCTTACCATTGGTATGGGTGTCGATTCGAACGTCCTCATTTTTGAGAGGATACGTGAGGAGTTAAGACTGGGGAAGACTGTACGAGCGGCAGTTGATGCAGGGTATTCCAAAGCATGGGTAGCCATCTTTGATTCGCACATCACCACCCTTATCACTGCGGCTGTTCTCTTTATATTTGGTACCGGACCGATCAAAGGATTTGCTATAACCCTGATCATTGGTATGATCATAAACCTTTTCACTGCAGTATTCGGTTCAAAGGCAGTATTTGACTGGATTCTCCAGAAGTTTAGACCAAGAACGTTGAGTATTTGAGGCAACAATTATGCTGGAGTTATTAAAAAACACTAATTTTGATTTTATCGGATTTAGGAACAAAGCCTTTATTATCTCAGCGATTTTGATAATTCTTGGGATTTACGCATTTGCCATGGTCGTTTTTGGCAAGGCAAATCTTAGTGTGGATTTTACCGGCGGGACCAACCTTCAGATTCGTTTCGCAGAACAGGTTGATATCGGCACACTGAGAAAAGTGCTCGCTGATGAAGGTATCTCTGATGTGCAAATTCAAGAAGTGAGTGGCACAAAAGATTTTTTTATTAAAACGAAACTTTCTGATACTGAGAAAGAGACTATCCAGACTAAAGTAGCGTCAATCTTTACCAACCAATTACCCGGAAAGAGATTCGAGGTTCTTGGATCAAATATGGTCGGCCCCGGTGTAGGCAAAGAGCTTAAAAACTACGCCATTATCGCCGTATGCCTTGCCCTTATAGGTATTATTGCTTACATATGGTATCGCTTTACGTTTATCTCCGGTATAGCAGCAACGATTGCAACCTTTCATGACGTCATAGTTGTGCTTGGTGTTTTTTATATTCTCAACAAAGAGCTGAACCTTCTTATTATTACTGCCCTCCTGACCATAGCCGGTTACTCGCTTTCTGACACTGTGGTTGTTTTTGACCGAATTCGCGAAAACATGGGAACCATGAAATCGAGGGATGACTTCGGTAAGGTGATAAATAGAAGTATTAATGAGGTGTTAAGCAGAACAATTATCACGGGTATCAGTTCCATCCTAGCCTTAGGATCTCTCATGGTTGTCGGTGGTGATGTCCTGTTCGATTTCTCGCTCGCACTCCTCATTGGTTTGATTATTGGGACCTACTCATCCATCTTTGTCGCAAGTCCGCTTGTTTTCTTGTGGCGAAAAACAATAAGATAAATCAAAAAAGTATTGTATAAAAAAGTATAATACTTTGACAGTTATTGTCTTAGTTGCTTTGTTCTCTTGGGGGGGATACAATACAAGCCAAGCTTGAAAATCTGCTCAAAGAAAAGGAACGGGAGCTCAAACTCTACCAGAGGTTTCTCGATTTAAGAACTTTCTGCGAAGAGAAGATTTTTCCCAACGTCAACCTTCCCCTGAAAGGACATACAGAGGCCCTTAAAGCATTCATTGAAAAGCTCATACCTGATCCGAAGGACCGAACAGAAGAGTTTTTCTCTGGTGAGATCTTCGTGCTCCTGTGCGCCATTTACCTCCATGACACAGATTTTATCAAGCATTTCGAGTGGAGTCGGAACAGGGAAATTTTAAACAGCCATGTGGTTCACCATAAGCAGCTCCTTCTCAATTTTGAGATAGCAAAGAAACTCGACATTCCTCCGTCAGCAATGGAAATTGTGAATGCACTGATCTTTTCCCACGAGGTGAGAAAGATGCCTTTAGAGTGGGACATTGATGATAACGGAAAAAAGGCAATTATTCGGAATACAAAGATGCTTGAAAGTATTCTGAATTTTGCTCACATAATTCTTGATGTGTTTTACTCCGGATTAAGGCATCGCGAACTCAGAAGGCCCGCTACGAAGGACATCATACTGAGCCCTGACAATACGAAGGTAGACATTGATAGCAGGGAAGGACATATTCATATTCGATTCAATGCACATTTTCCCTATGAGCTCCACGTCGTGGAAACAGCCAGAGTGCGAATTGATGGCCTTTTTTCTCTTTTTAAAGAACAGGTAAATGGCAGGTTGGGTTTTCAGTATTCAACGTTAACCTGGGAGATATCCAGTGATTTTATTTACAATCGAGATTACTTTGAACTTCCGAAGTTTTCTCCTAACAGTGAGCCAGAAACGCCTCCCTTTAACCGTTGGAAAGAAATTTCAGGCCTCCTGGACAGGCTTTTGCTTTCCCGTGGAATTGTTGTAGTGGGGAAAGTTGGCACAGGCAAAACAACAATTCTTCAGTCATTTCTCTTACCCCAACTCTCTGCAATTTCAAAGAATGTTTTTTACTGTGAACTATGGAAAAATCCTGTTGGTGAGATCAGATATGTCATTTCCAAGAGATATGGCCATTTGAAATACTCAGGGCTTGATATCATATCTATCTGCAAGCATCTGTCTGACGAAGGTCCGTGTTTCTTCGTTCTTGATAGCTGTGAAAGGGTGATAGGAATTGATGAAGGAGAAAAAGAGAAATTTGAACGCTTCGTTTCCTTCTGCCTGGAAGAGACAAATATTTATCTTGTCGTGGTGGGCGATCAGGAAACATTTTTTGGTTGGTACGGTCCATTTCAAAAAATCACTATGTCATCGCTCTTTGAAATACAGCCCATGAGAGCTTCTCAAGATTTGAGGGCCCAGGGTGGAGACTGGACTTTTTTTGATACAAACGAATTTCAGAAACCTATCGAATATGAATTGCTTGATCCAATCCTCACTAGTGGAAAAACGTTCACAGACACTATGGGTAATATGATAGACAACAGGGACTTCAGGGCCCTTGTCGCAGTTTTAATGGGTAACGTTGAAAAACAATTATGGAGATACTCTCTTGATGATTTGTATTTTGAGACCAATCTGCCCAAGCATCAAATCATTTCATATCTTGATCTATTAAAAAAAGAGGATATAGTCAGGGAGTCAGAATTTTTTGATAGTACATATTATTCACTTTCGAGTAGATATTTCAAAAGGACACTCTATACTGTTTTGAGACTTGATGAATTCGAGGAAAAAAAGAAGATCAGGAATCTCATTCAAAATGCTGTGGTGAACGAAACCTTCCTTGATGTTGAATCCCTCGTACTTATAGAAGCATGGAAAGATAGTATGGTGTTCTCATCAGAAGGAATGGGATGGATTCTCGCGAGCCTGATATTCTGGTCAAGAGATTACAAGCATTTTTATGAAAAGGCGAAACTCAATAAAAAAGAAATTGATGTACAACCGATCTTAAAACTTATCTACCTTGATGATCCGGAAAGGCGGGGGACCGCCATAAAGCTTCTTGTGGAAATTCAGGATAAGAGAGCCATAAACCCATTGCTTATCCATTTGAAGGAGGAAGCCGTACCGGAGATCAAAAAAACTCTGGTAAATGGAGTAGGTCTAACGCGAAAAAAAAGAGCTTTTGTTGCCATCATTAACGCACTCCAGGATATTGGGGAGCAACAACTTCGCCTCAATGCGATTGACTTCTTTTATTCTCTGGCCGATGGAAAAGCAAGGGAGTTTCTTATTGAGATCAGACAACAGGAGCGTGATCCTTTCGTGCTTATGAGAATTGATAACCTTCTTGCTAAGGAAGGGCAATCTTAGTCATGCCGTGCATATATGGTCTCAATGCTTCAGGTATAGTTATCGAACCATCGGAATTCTGGTAATTCTCCATAATTGCCATTACTGTTCGCCCTGCAGCTAACCCTGACCCATTCAGAGTGTGGACAAAATCTACCTTGTTTCCTGATTTACGATACCTGATTTTTGCCCTCCTTGCCTGGAAGCTCTCAAAGTTGCTGCACGATGATATTTCTCTGTAGATGTTCTGTCCTGGCAACCAGACCTCGATGTCGTATGTTTTGGCTGAGGAAAAACCAAGGTCGCCGGTGCACAAGAGAGAAACCCGATAATGGATTTTGAGCTTTTTGAGGACATCTTCGGCATCAAGGAGGAGCCCCTCCAATTCCGCATAAGATTGCTCCGGCCTCGCAAACTTCACAAGCTCTACCTTGTTAAACTGATGCTGTCGTGTCAGTCCCCGCGTGTCTTTCCCATGGGCGCCTGCTTCTGCACGGAAACAGGGGGTATACGCCACAAACTTGATGGGAAGATCATCTTCTCTCAGGATTTCATTGCTATAAATATTTGTTACCGGTACCTCTGCAGTGGGAATAAGAAAATAATCAACACCCTGTAACTTAAAAAGCTCTTCCTCGAACTTCGGTAATTGTCCGGTTCCAGTCATGGCCTCACGATTTACCATAAACGGGGGGAGAACTTCGGTATACCCATGTTTTTGTGTGTGCAAGTCGAGCATAAAATTGATTACAGCCCTTTCAAGGAGCGCGCCGCCTGCTTTGTAAAGCGTGAAACGTGATCCGGTTATCTTCGCAGCTCTCTTGAAATCAAGTATATCGAGTTTCTCGCCTATATCCCAATGGGGAAGAGGCGCAAAATCAAAGGAAGGTTTTTCTCCCCATATCTTTACCTCTTTGTTGTCTGCGTCACCGTTTCCCACAGGAACACTTTCGTGAGGAACATTTGGAATCACGAGAAGTATGTCTTCCCATTCTTTTTCAACGACCCGAAGCTCTTGTTCTAATCCTTCAATAGCTTTACCAAGGTCTCTCAGATGGCTTATCTTATCTCCTTCATCAGCGCCTGATTTTTTCAGCCCGGCAATTTCATTGGAAAGCTCATTCCTTTCACTCTTCATCTTTTCCGATTCCTGAATGAGGGTTCTCCTTTTTTCATCTGCTGAAAAAAGCTTCTCCATGTTGATTTCGGTACCTCTTTTTTTCAGACCTTCAAATATGACCTCTCTTTTTTCCCTTAATATTTTGGGGTCAATCATTTAATCCTCCATAACTTGTTTGTTAAACTCTATTGGCAAATAGGTATAGACAGTGCCTCGAAGGGTATAGACAGGTTTCCAGTCAACAAGAAGTTGTACTTTTTTCGTATAACGAAAGCTTGCCAAAAAAGAGTTTACAATTGTGTATACCATCCCTACATCATCAGTTTTCCCGGCAACACTCTGGAGAAGGTCCTTGTTAAAGTTCAGGTAAATGATGCCTTCAGCATCAATAATCATTTCCTGGAGTGAGATGCCACCAGGCACAAGCCCGTTTTTTTGCAGTTCATTGATGATAAAGGCACCTTTGTCTTTCTGCATTGAAGCGTTGTCTATTTCAACGATATTTTCAATCAATTTTCCATCATTACCGGGATAGAGAAGGGAAACAGTAGCTCTTTCCACCCGTACGATCTGCTTCTTGGGCTTGGTATCGGCAATGTACTGAAAATAATAAACAAAAAGGGCGGTGGCAACAACAAGGGGTAGGCAGATTATCATGAGTCTTTTGTAGTTGATCCGTTTTTCTGGCAAATACCCCCTGAACTGTCTGAAATTCTTTATGCCCACGCGCCTTACTCTCCAATGCCGAGATCCTTTAAATCTCTGTATTCAATTAAAAACTCATGTGACCTCATCACCCGGAAGATCGGGTAAATGGCACTGTATCGATAAGCATCAACAAAAGATTGGTGAACTTCTCTCTTATATGCTGCGCTTATGTCCTCAAGAATAATGGTACTGAAATCGTGGCAGACAGCATCAAAGGCGGTTGCAAGGACACAGAAATGGGTGTTGATTCCACCTACTGCAACCGTATCAACATGCAGGGTTCGTAATGTTTGATCAAGGTCAGTTTTAAAGAAGGCGCTGAATCTTCTTTTTTCGAGGATAATATCTGTAGCCTGTGGCTCAAGGTCTGGAATTGGCCTTGTCCCCTCTGTTCCACGTATAGCGTGGGGTTTCATTCTTCCTTGAAAGATAAAATCATCCTGAAGGAAGCTATCACAAGCAAAAATTATAGGTATTGATAGAGTGCGGCATTCTTTAAGAAAAGCTGTAGTAGGTTTTACGATATGCTCTTCTTCGCGCTTGCCTGTCCTTTGTCTAAAATTATCCTGGTGCATATCAATAATGATTACTGCCGGATTCAATTCGGTCCTCCCGATATATTGTTTTTAAGGAAGAGTCTCTCGAAGTTTTGAGTTAGCTGTGTTGCGATCTCCTCCGTTTCTTTACCTTTTATCTGAGCGATTCTTTCTACTGTAAACTTGACAAAAGAAGGTTCATTTCTCTTACCCCGGTGAGGATGTGGTGTTAGGAAGGGCGCGTCAGTTTCGGCAAGAATCCTGTCTATTGGCGTGTACTTCACAACATCCATAAGACTGTGAGAGTTTTTGTAGGTAATTGTTCCGGGAATAGAAATGGTGAAGCCCATGCCGAGAAATTTCTTTGCAGCAACAAGATCATATGAGTAGCAGTGAATTACCCCACCCAGATTACCATCGCAGGCCGAATTGAGAATCTGAATCGTCTCGTCCTTTGCGTTTCGTGAATGAATAATGGCTGGGAGTTTAGTCCGTTTGACAACCTCCAGTTGTAATTGGAATGCATTGATCTGAGATTCCCTCGGAGAGTAATTCTTAAAAAAATCTAGCCCTATTTCTCCGTAGGCGACAATTTTTTTATTTTTTAAGTAGGCGCTTATGGTCTTTTCGAGTTCTGGGCTGTAATCCTTGCTGTTGTGCGGGTGGATGCCGATTGCTCCATACACAGCAGGGTAATGTGAAATGATTTCAACAACCTTTTTGAAATAGGTTGCGTCTGTGCCAACAGTGAGCATATAACACAGTCCTTCGCTAAGACTTCTCTCAATGACCTCTTGCCGGTCTTTTTCAAAGTCTTCCATCTCAAGATGGCAATGAGAATCAGCGAACATGAAGATTTATAACATAATATTAATTGCCTCGCCATTAATATGAGTGTTGATTTTCAACAGTTGACCGCATCAATGAATGAAGATAAGATATGACCATGAGTCTTGCTCAGGTCTTAAAAGAAAATCGAGAACGCATTATTCAACAATGGGCTAATAGGCTTCATAGAAAAGCAAGCGAACGATATGGTAAAAGACCAATACAAGAATTACTCTCATTGACTGGAGAGGCAACAGATGCAAACTATTCAGCGCTTGTTCGCAATGATTTCTCAAAGGTTGATAATTTTATCGAAAAGATTACCAGGCTGAGACTTGGCGAGGGTTTTACACTTTCGGAGGTACAGAAGGCCTTTGACGTTTACAGGTTCATATTGGCGCCAATCCTGTTGACTAGACTCAAAGAAAAGGAATTACATAATGCCGTTCGCCAAATGAATTATTGTCTCGGTTACACTATTACCCAATTTAGTGATTACTTTCAGACCTTACACGAAAAACAGATAAAGGAATATGCTGAAAACCTCGAAAAGGAGGTGGAAAACAGAACCAAAGAACTTGCAGACTCAGAAGCAAAATATCGCATACTTGTTGAAGAAATCAATGATGGTTTCTTTATAAATAAGAATGGTTTCATCGTTTTTGCAAACCGAGCTTTTTGTGATATGCACGGCTATAACCTCTCAGAAATTATTGGGAGGCCATACAAAGACTATATTGCCTCTGAGTCTTTGAAAGAGGTTGAAAAGATATATAAAAAGCGAATGAGGGGGGAAGAAGCAGAAGAACTTTACTTCTATTATCGTCGCCATAAAAATGGTAATAGCTTCCCAACGGAGAACAAGGTGAAGCTAATGCTCTATCAGGGAGAGCGCATTGCTGCGGGCATTTGCAGGGATATTACGGAGAGGCTTGAAATGGAGCGTAGAATATATGAAAGTGAAAATCTTGCCCATATCGGTCAGCTAACAACTTCCCTGGCTCATGAGCTGAGGAATCCCCTTTCCTCAATAAAAATGAGCATCCAAATGCTTCTTCAGACCATGGATTTCCAGGGTAACAATAGACGTACTATGGAAATATCTGCCAATGAAATAAGTAGGTTAGAGAGAATTTTAACGGAAATGCTCGATTTTGCAAGGCCGTTGAAAATGAACATGGAATGGGCATCCCTCGCTGAAGTCATAACGTCAAGCATTGACGTATTGGATGCCAGAATGAAAGAAAAATCACTAGTAATAAAAAAGGATTTGAATCATTGTCCGGCTCGACTTTTAATCGATAAAGAGAAAATTGAACAAGCCGTGATCAACATACTTTTGAATGCTATAGAGGTACTCCATGACGGTGGTTTCATAATGGTATCAGTAAAAAACGTGTCAAAGCGGAAATCTGAAATTGCCGTCGAAATAATGGATAATGGACCCGGCATAAAGGGTGATGATATTAACTATGTTTTTGATCCTTTTTTCAGCAAGAAAAAGAAAGGAACAGGCCTTGGTTTGTCAAACGTAAAAAAGATAGTGGAAGCACATGGTGGTCGAGTTGGTGCAGAAAACAAGAAACGTGGTTTTTGCTTGTGGTTCACTCTACCAATAAAGGAAGCTCAGTGAAAAAAGGGAAAATATTGATCATTGATGATGACTTATCACAACTTGAGCTCCTTGAGATTTTTTTAACCGACAAGGGATATACGGTTGAGTGCGCTCCATCAGCTTCTGAGGGTTTGAATATAAAGGAAGTTTTTAAGCCGGATGTGTTAATTCTTGATGTACACTTGCCTGACGGAGATGGGCTTGAACTTTTGCAGGAACTTAGAGAGAAAGATAAGGGAATCAAAAGCATCATAATCACCGCATATCATGATATGGAAACGACTGTTAAAGCTATGAAAATTGGAGCATGTGAATATATTACAAAACCGATAGATGTGGATGAACTGGAGAAAGCCGTCCGAAGGACATTTGAGCTTGTGAGGTCAAAAGAGCCAGTTATTCTTAAGTCCGAAAGCTCATTGCTAAAAAAGGGACCTATTATTGGCAACAGCAACTCAATGAAAGAAATCTTTAAGAAAGTGGGAATGCTGTCTGAAAACCGAGTCACGGTCCTTATTGAAGGTGAAACAGGCACTGGCAAGGAACTTATAGCAAAAGCGATTCACTCTTATAGCACTCGTAGCGACCAACCTTTTCTTGCGGTCAACTGTTCTGCCATTGTTGGTACACTTTTGGAAAGCGAGCTTTTTGGACACGAAAAAGGGTCCTTTACCGGGGCATTAGTCAACAAAAAAGGGAAATTTGAATTGGCAGGAGAGGGGACGCTTTTCTTGGATGAAGTGGCCGAGATACCTCTTGAACTTCAGGCAAAACTTCTTCGGATTTTGCAGGAAAGAGAATTCGAGCGGGTTGGCGGTGAAAAAACACATAAATCGCAGGCACGAGTGATCGCTGCAACAAACAGAGACCTCGAAGAGATGGTTCACAAAGATAGCTTTAGGGAAGACCTCTTTTATCGTCTAAGTGTTGCTCGGATTCACGTGCCTCCATTGAGAGACAGGAAAGAGGACATTATCCCACTCGTAGAACACCTGTTAAAAAAAATTAATGCAGAGCTTGGTAAAAATATCAGGAGACTCGATGATCGAACGGTCATACGTATGCTAGAATATGGCTGGCCAGGTAATGTACGACAACTTGAGAATATCCTTACAAGTGCTGCAATTGTTACACACGGAGAAGTTATACTAGACGAGACGCTTTCTACTTTATTTAGAAAAAAAACTACCGTGAAAGCATTCGAAGAAGCCTTACTTAGCCTGGAGGAGATAGAACGTGAACACATTCTCAAAATTCTCAATAGGATGAACTGGCATTTATCTAAGACCGCTCAGATCCTCGGGATTTCTAGGCCAACCCTTCGTATGAAAATGAGAGGGTACAAGATTGCTCCAACGGGACAATCGAAGAATAGCGGCACATAAATTGCTATCTTATATGCATGACGCTTAAATACTTTACTCTTGAGGGTGTGAGGAGAAGGCACATTCTTAGGGTGTTAAAGAAGACCAAATGGAATATCGAAGAAGCAAGCACAATCTTGAAGATTTCGGGAAAGTCCCTAGAAAAAGAGATCAAAAAAATTGGTCTCGAAATACCGCAAACTTATATAAAGGATTAAATGAATCTGAGATAAATGAAAAATGATCCTCACAAAAGAAAGGATTTATCCCTATGATTTATTATGTGATAAAAAATAAAGATGGTTTTGAGGAACTTGTATTTGAGGGTACCATGGAAGAGGCAGAAGCTAAAAAGATAGCACTAGAGTCCCTTCTTTCTTTGTCTGAAGAAGATCAGAAATCAGGATGGTCACGGATCAAATACTACATATTTCCTGAGACTGGATGGAAGATGGAGATAGGCGGAATGCATTAGATTGGCAAAAGTCAATTCCGCGTGTGTATTTTTGCCAATACACTTCCTATATTAAGACTCTATAAATACCGTCACAGCATAAAAAAATTGTTATAATCGATTTACTATTCGGTTGGACGATTTCATTAAGAAAGCACATTCCTTCAGATCATTATTTTTGTTGGTGACGAGATGACTGAAGACGGTTGTCTTCTGGGGGAGGGCATGGGGGATATTATCATCCCGTCACCGTATTTTGATAAACTATACTCAAAGGCTCCAAAACTTAACGCTCTACGCCTTATTTTGTTTTTCCTGTTCCAGCTTTTTTACTATATCCTCCCGCAGATTACGTTTCAAAATTTTACCAGCAGGGCTTAAAGGAAATTCAGATACAACCTCAAGTCTTTCAGGCAGTTTGAACTTTGCTATGTTATTTGACAAAAGAAAATCGATCAGTTCCTTGAAAGTAATCGTTTCACCGTCTTTTGGAATAACATAGGCGCATGCTTTTTCAACAAACATAAGGTCAGGCATAGCAACGATTGCTACGTTTTTCACCTTAGGAAATGCAAGGATCATATTCTCCACTTCCTCTACATTTATCTTTTCTCCGCCGCGGTTTATTACATCTTTGATCCTTCCTTCGGTAAATATGAAGCCTTCCTTATTCATAGTCACCAGGTCACCCAACCTGTAAAACCCATCTGCAGTCCATGCAGTTTTGTTATGCTCCGGCGCCCGGTAATAGCCGCGTATTGTGTATGGACCACGAACAGCAAGTTCTCCGCGGACACCAAGGGGAAGGGTGGCCCCATTTTCGTCGATCACCTTAACTTCGTCGGCTGGTGATACAGGCCTACCAGAACTTGTCATAATCATCTCTTCCGGATCATCGAGACGTGTATAGTTCAGCAATCCCTCGGCAGTTCCATACACCTCCTGAGGCGCACATTTGAACTTATCGCGTATTCCCTTGCGGAGTTCAGGCGCAAGCCTTGCTCCGCCATTTTGAATAATCTTTAGCGAACTGATATCGTATTTGCTTACTTCATCACTATTGAGCCAGAGCACGACGAGTGGTACAGCAGCCGCAATAATGCTGGCTTTTTCCTTCTCGACCAAGGAAAAAACGCTTGCAGCATCTGTATTGGGAGAAATAACCACCTTTCCCTTGTGAAACCACGTACCTATCATGCCGAATGAGCCGAGGGTATAGTTATGAGCCAGAGGAAGAACAGCCAAATAGACAGAGTTGCTGTCCACCCCGGCATAAGCTGCACTTTGCTTGGCATTGTATATATAATCATTATGAGTCCTGGGAATCAACTTAGGAAGTGCAGTTGTTCCACCGGAGAGATGTATAAGTGCTACGTCTAACGGGTCTGGGCGAAACTGTTTTAAGTAATCAGGTGGGACGCTGTCTTCAATTGGTGTTGCAAGCAACTCATCTATTGAGAACATCCCGGGTCCCACGGGAGAGCCTGAGACAAGTATGAATTTAAGTTGAGGTACTTCTTTCTTCATTTGTTCAGCCAATCCAACATAACTGAAACGACGTAATTCGGAAGGAATTGCATATCCGACAGCATCACTATGTTTCATAAAATAGCTTATCTCTGCATTCCGATGAGGTGGTAGAGACATGATAGGAATTACCCCTATTTTGACCAAGCCAAAGAACGTGTAGACAAAATTTTCATGACTATGCATTTGAAAGACTACCCTGTCTCCTGTTTTGAAGCCTAATTTTGCAAAATGCACAGCCAGTCTGTTGATCTTTGCCTTCATTTCTCTGAAAGTCACCCTTGTTCCTTCGCATACGAGAGCTTCTTTGTCTGGAACTTCATCAATGATTTCTTCTAGTTTTTCAGCCAGCGTCTTGTCTTCCCAATATCCTTCTTCCCGATAGCGGTTTATGTATTCCTGTGGCCATGGTACAAATCCTTCAAGCATAGTTTCCTCCTTCATAAGTATTGTGAAGTTGTGTTCGTTAAAGTTACCAAAAGCAAGTCCCATGCCGCCTTAATAATAGGTGAGGAGGATAATGAAATATCTCAACAAATCCAGTTATTACAGCAAAAGATATCATTTATTTCTGCCTCCACTTTGGAAAGAATTTTTCCATTTGGAAAGAATTTTGCCAGAATTAATAGATCTTACCCAAGTTCCATTTTGTAGTATGCTGTAATTATTCGCATTTTTTATTCGGCTTCCCTGGCATATCATTTGCTTTTTTCACCTCATAAAGAAAAATTAAAGGAGGCAGTATGGACCTATCAGTTGCTCGCAAAAATTTCCCCAATATATTTGCAAAAGGTAAAATTGGTAAGCACGAAACCATGAATAGAGTGAAGTGGGCAGCATGTTGCGTGTCAAACTTTTGCAACCGGGATGGATCATATAGTGAAAGAGAATATGCACGGGATCGAGTCATTGCGGATATGGAGTGCGGAATTGTAACCAATCAGGGGGCCTATCCGGATAAGCTCGGCCTTGGAAAGGCATACTGGACCCAGGTCAGTATCAATGATGACAAGTTTATCCCCGGGCTGAGAAATGTATCCGATATCTTTCATAATACCGGTGGTATAGCAATCCAGCAGATCCTTCATGCAGGTAGATATGGCGGCATTGATTTAGGGTATTGCATTCAACCATCAGCGGTAGAGCAAACTTTAAAGCATTTCCGTCCTCCCCGCGAAATGACCGTGGATCAGATCTACGAGACGATCCAAGATCACGCCGATGCTGCTGTGCGTGCACAAAAGGCAAATTTCGATGGCGTTGAGGCGGCGAGCTTCATGGGCTACATTATGTCCTGCTTCCTTTCTCCTTACACAAACAGACGAACAGACGAATGGGGAGGATCTGTCGAGAAGAGGGGCAAATTTATGGTGGAAATTGTAAAGGCCATAAAGAAAGCTTGCGGTGAAGATTTTCTTGTCTCTGTCCGCTTGAACGCCACCGAGTTGATGGAAGAATATGGAGGCAATACTGATGATGAATGTATCGTGCTTATGGAGATGGCCGAAGCAGCTGGTGTTGATCTGATCAGTATAGTCATTGGTTGGCACGAGTCAAGGAGGGGAGCCTTGGGAAGGGATGTGCCTTACGACAATTGGGTGCCACTTGCCGCAAATGCAAAGAAAAGGATCAAGAAGGTACCCTTGTCTTTTGGTCCACGATTGGCAGATCCAAGGATAGCGGAAAGGGCAATAGGGGAGGGTTGGATAGACTTCTGGGAAATATGCCGCCCTGGCCTGTCAGATCCGGATATTCTACAGAAGACGGCAGCGGGTCTGGTGGAGGAGATAAAACCATGTATCGGCGATCTCATGTGTCTTTCCAAGTTGTTTGCAAATCAGCCATACATATGCACGCTGAACCCTATGCTTGGCCATGAGATGGAACCGGAATATCACATTACCTCTGCTGCGAGAAAAAAGAAGGTCATTGTGGTAGGTGGAGGTATTGCTGGTCTCGAATGTGCGGTTACTGCGTCGCAGAGGGGACATGAAGTCATTGTCTACGAGAAAAAAGGCAAAGTGGGAGGTCAGGTGTTGGGTGCAGCACGAGAGGTAAAGGGGGGTGAGAATTTAATAGAATTAATTACGTATTATGAGAATCAGCTCAAGAAGCACAATATTAAGGTTTACTTGAACACTGAGTTTACCAAGAAAGTATGCCAGGATGAATGGCCAGATGTTGTTGTTGTAGCCACTGGTGCAACGATAGAGAAACCGGCCATTCCAGGAGCTGACAAACCAATCGTATCAATGGCATTCGATGTACTTGAGGCCAACCCAAAGGTCACCGGGAAGAAGGTTGTTGTCATTGAAGGGGGAAAGGTAGGCTTGATTACAGCGGAGCATTTTGCTGCCCAAGGAAACCCGACGTGGGTTATAACCGGAGACAGACGGGCAGACACAGACGTGAGTACCACATTTAAGTGGAGGCATGCTGCCTGGGTCAAAGAGTTCGGCATTAAGGTCCTAACAGAGGCTAAAGTCGCAGAAATTAATGACGACGGTGTTACTGTAACTAATTCCAAGGGAGAAACCATCTCTCTTGAAGCAGACATCATAATTATTGCAGGTCCGAGAAAGTCAGTGCAAGGACTCTTCACGGAATTGGAGTACCTCACCGATGAGGTGTATTTGATAGGTGACAGCGTTTTGCCTCGCTGGATGCACACAGCAGTGCATGAGGGATATAAAGTAGGAGTGAGAATTTGATTACGGATTTCTCAGGATGGGCAGATATGAAATTGGCAGGTTACATCGACAAAAAATTTTTAGCAATAGTTTTGGGTACCCATAAATATTAAAAAGGGGGATCTATGAAACGCACAACCAAAGAATTAATCGTTTATGCCTTAGCGCTAATTCTCATCTTCATTCGTGCAGATTTTTGGTGGTGGGGGCGAGATTTCAAGCCTTTACTATTTCGTTGGCTGAGTTGGCCAGAAATTTACCAGCTCCTTATTTGGCTCGCAGGATATGCCCTTGTTGCATATACCGTTCTGCATATCTGGAAAGATACTGACGAAAAGGAGGAACAATAACATGCCGGCAAATACTATCATCATACTTTCGATACTTGGTTTGTATATGTTCTTTTGTGTCTTCCTAGGGATATTGAGTTACTCACGGAGCAAGTCAACGGTAGAGGATTATCTTATGGGAAGCAGGGAATTTAAGTTTTTTTCCCTGTTTTGTGCTGTATATGCAACAAACATTTCAGCTGTTGCGCTAATAGGAGGCCCCGGGCTTGCGTACCATAAGGGTTGGATTTCTTGGGCGTACTT
>Ga0351962_1029_pt1 | contig 40772 bp, 33 predicted proteins | sample TotcelT113001N13_FD_205805 | JGI IMG/M metagenome (GOLD analysis project Ga0351962, IMG submission 205805) | Enriched cells from coal bed in the Powder River Basin, Montana, United States - Total cells T11 rep3 HSBNCT.T11.300.1.N13 ...
GTTTGCTGCAATTGTTATTACATTATCGGCAGTTGTATATCAGAGAGTTACCGGGCCAACAAATCCAAAAAGAGTAAGTTTTGAATTTGACGGTACAACATACAAAACAAAACTGACAAGAAGTCTTGAAACGACTGTAACTCTGGAGGAGGCAAAGAGAGACTATCTCTCTCTGGCCAAAACATCACCTATGAGAATTAAAGTATCTCCTTCAAATGAGAATTTTGAGATTGATATTATGTATAGGGTATATCCCGGCAACGACACACTAAAAGCTGCTGAGATTGTTAAAGAGTTAGATGGTTATATTGTTATTTTTCCTTCACAGCCACCTGCAGGAAAGATCGAATACAAAGTCTCTTTTTACAATTCGGTTGATAACAAGGTAATATTTGAAGATACTGTAAGGATGAGATATAAATCTCCCGTGCCCGGATATGTGCTTATTCCACATATTTTATTGATGTTCATTGGAATGTTACTGTCAAATTATACGGGAATAATTGCTTTCGTAAATAGAGAAAAGGCTCTCAGATATGCCATTTATGTCTTGATTACAATTGGGGTAGGAGGTCTTATAATGGGACCTGTGGTGCAAAAAATTGCATTTGGTGCATATTGGACAGGATGGCCTTTTGGTGAAGATTTAACCGACAATAAAACACTTTTTATATTTTTTGTTTGGATGACAGCATGGCTGCTGAACAGAAAAAAAACCAGAAGGACTCTTCTGGTTTTAGCAGCTTTTCTCACACTTCTTGTTTACTCTATTCCTCACAGTACCGGAGGTAGTGAGTATGATCACGAAAGGGGAGAGGTAGTTTCAGGAAGGTAACCTCTTGAATGAATTTTTAATATTTGTGAGCGTCAGGTCTGTCAAGATCTGTATCGCTTATCTTGGTTTTAGACAGTGCCCTCCAGACAAAGATTACATATCCAATTACAAATGGAATAAAGAGAGATGCATATGCCATCACTTTTAATGTGAATTCACTTGATGAGCTGTTAAATAGGGTTAAGGATTGCTGCATATCAACCGTAGAGACAAAGTATGCGGTGTTATTAAACGCTGCGCATATAAGTATGCTCCAAACTGCGAGTATAACACCTCCCCCTGTTATGTAAAAGCTGAATTTCCCCTTTGAAAAAAGAGATGACCCTATTCCGTACAATACCAGCAAGACCCCACAAATTAGCATAATGGCCGGCCATATAAGCTCAACCATGTTAAAGAAGTATTTGTATTTAACGGCACTTATAACGCCATTTTCAGGACTTACAGAATGACCGGTCATTGTGAAGAGAGCAATCAGAAGACTTACAAATCCAAGAATAAAGGCTGTCCCTGTCACTTTGATCTGCACTTTTGCCTTGGCTACCAATGAGTCGTGGTCAATTTGTTTAATCACATACAGGAGTCCAAGAGTTCTTGCGGCAAGATATACTACAATGCCCATAAGCAGATTAAATGGGTTTGCAATTGCATCGAGCCCGTGCCATCCGTTTGTCCAGTAAGAGATTACCGGCTGAAGGGGGTTTGTAATATTCATCTTGTTCATCACAAATGAACCTCCTGTGAAAAAAGTTCCTACGGCAACACCAAGTAATAATGAACCAAAAAAGCCGTTAAGGAATAAAAATATCTCATAGGTTTTGGAACCTAACAAATTGCCTGCTTTTCCTCTGTATTCAAATGACACAGCTTGCACTACGAAAAGAAAGAGGATTGACATCCAAAGCCAGTATGCTCCACCAAAGCTTGTTGAATAATAGAGCGGAAAAGAGGCAAATATTGAACCGCCAAAAGTAACCAGGGTTGTGAATGTAAGCTCCCACTTATGACCAAGTGCATTAATCAGGAGGGTTTTCTCTTCTTTGCTTTTGACTATTCCAAAAAGCAATGACTGACCTCCCTGTACAAACATAAGAAACACAAGTAGAGAACCGAGCAGAGATACCAGTAACCACCAGTAATGTTGAAGTAAGTATAGCATAAGTATAGTTTTAAAAGTAATGGTTAAATTATTGTGCAGGACCCTTATGAATTACTTTGAATAAGATCGTAAGTTCGGCAGCCAGCAAAACAGAAAACAGGACAAAGAACATGATTGTTGTTGTCATGACCGACGAAGCACTAACCCCCGACAACGATGCTCCGGTAGTTAAAAGATCCTGGATTGTCCAAGGCTGCCTGCCAACCTCGGCAACTATCCAACCTGCCTGAGTGCAGATATATACCAATGGTATGCTGATTATTGATAACACCAGAAACCAGCGGGTTCTGTAAATTATACCTTTCCTTTCCAGATATATTGCCAGTGAAAAGAGGAGAATAAAAAAACCTCCGAGAATAACCATTATCCGGAATGCATAAAATGTTAACGGAACGTTAGGGACAATATCAGTTGGTTTTTCAATATAACCATAACCAAAATGGCCAAAATTTTCTTTTAATGCTACAAGAGCCATCTCTTTGCCTTGATCATCTCCCACCTCTTTGGCCTTGTGATAGCTTGCCAGAGCCTCAATAGCCACCCTTCCTCTTTTCATCCTCTCTCTTACAGGTAGTGCAATAACCTCTTCACCCAGATCATTAATATATGTATAGCCACCCTGAATAATATCCTCTATACCCGGTACAAAAGTGTTGCTTTTTCTGTCTACTAGCAGAGAAAGGCCTTTGGGAATTGATATGTTAAACAGATAAGGCTTCTGGAGAGCAAAGCCGAGTGAGTCTCTCTCCAATCTTGATATGCTCTTTTTGGGATTCAGTATTCCAAAAGCAACTATAGGTGTTCCGGTTTGACTCCTGTAGAGTCCCTCCATTGCAGCTAGTTTCATTGGTTGTTTCTTTGCTACATGATAAGCAGAACCATCGCCTGACCATATAAGTACAATTAAAGATATCAACCCGAAAACTGAGGCTATCCTTATACTTTTTCGGGCAAACTCCTCCTCTCTTTTTTTAAGCAGATACCAAGAAGAGATTCCCGTAACAGCAACAGCTGCAACAACAAAGCAATTAGTAACTGTATGGATAAATTTGTTAAGCGCTATCGGTGAAAGAGCAACAGCCCAAAAATCTACCATTTCATTTCTTGCAGTGTCAGGGTTGAACTCCATTCCTACCGGATATTGCATCCAGGCATTTGCTACCAGAATCCACATGGCAGAAAGCACTGTTCCAAAAGCTACCAGCCATGTTGATAAAAGGTGCACATTTTTGCTGACCTTATTCCATCCAAAAAACATTATCGCAAAGAAAGTGGTCTCAAGAAAGAAGGCAAAAATTCCTTCTATGGCAAGAGGTGCCCCAAAAATATCTCCGACAAACCAGGAATAATTACTCCAGTTTGTTCCGAATTGAAACTCAAGTATTATACCGGTTGCTACTCCGATTGCAAAGTTTATGGCGAAAATCTTCATCCAGAATTTAGTGGTCCTTTTCCAGAATTCATTTCCCGTTCTGACATAATATGTCTCCATTATGGCAATAATAAACCCCAGACCAATGGTCAGAGGTACAAAAAGCCAGTGAAACATAGCAGTAAGAGCAAACTGAAGCCTGGAAAGACCTAGTAAAGATGCTAATAACATAGTGATTATAGTTTAGGTTTAAAGTTTTGCGTGCTTAGATTTGAGATGGAAGTTTTTAGCTATTCATTTTAAATGGTTTATTTAGGATTGGTTAAATTTTTAATAACATGCTCACTTTTCTCCTCCGGTGAAGAGTAAACTCCAAGTTCGCTTCGAAAAAAGAAAAGTTTAAGGATAAAAAACATTATGAACAACTTAATGGCAATAATTAACCACAAAGTTTTCCCAAGAGTCATGCTCTTGAAACCGTCATAATAGAATAACCAAATGCGCTTTACAAGTGGCTCTTTCATAGAATAAATTTGCTCTAAGATACTAATAAAATTATAAAACGCTTTGCAGAGGCCATAAATATTAACTTGAAATAGTATATTTGTAAAAAACAAACCGACTTATATGGAAAGGAGAAATTTTTTAAAGACTGCGATTCTTGGTGGAATAGCAGGCGCTGTTCAACTGAAAGGTAACGGCCTTATGGCAGGAGAAAAGATGACAGTCTCTTCTGCAAATGACCTGGTTGCGGTAATGGGAGGTGAGCCGGCTGAAATGTATAAAAAGGGCATTGAGGCAATGGGAGGAATGGCCAGATTTGTTAAAAAAGGTAACAAAGTGGTTGTCAAACCGAATATTGGCTGGGATAAAAGACCTGAATTTGCCGCTAATACAAACCCAGATCTTGTAGCAGCAATTGTGAAAGACTGTCTTGCTGCCGGTGCTTTGGAGGTTACAGTTTTTGACCACACTTGTGACGAGTGGCAGGCAAGTTACAAAAACAGTGGCATAGAGGCTGCTGCAAAATCTGCCGGTGCAAAAGTGGCCTTTGCCCACGACGAAAAATACTACAGAAATGTTCAGCTTCCCAAGGGATCTCGATTAAAAGAGGCCAAGATTCACGAATCAATTCTTGATTGTGATGTATGGATAAATGTTCCTGTCCTTAAAAACCATGGTGGCGCAAGAATGACCATTGCCATGAAGAATTTTATGGGTATTGTGTGGGACAGAAGGTTCTGGCATTCAAATGATTTACAACAATGCATTGCTGATTGTTCAACTTTCTCAAAAATGCCTGTGCTAAACATAGTTGATGCATACAGAATAATGACACAAAACGGACCTAAAGGCAAAAGTATTGAGGATGTTCAAACTCCAAAAGCAATATTCATGTCAACGGATATTGTGGCTGTTGATACTGCAGCCGTCAGATTCTTTGCTCAGTTCCGGAGTGATATGAAATTGGAAGATGTCAGCCATATCGGTATTGGAGAAAAAATGAATATTGGGACTACCGATATTGATAAACTAAAGGTTGAAAGAATTCGAATTGGATAGATTGAGATGTACAGATTTTTAAAAAAAGGAAGAGTTGTATTTTCAATTATCTTCTTGTTAATTATTACTTCCTCGTTTATTTTCTTCATAAACAGAGAGACTCTGCTAATGTCGGAGTTCCTGAAGTTCCAGTTTGTTCCCTCAATGCTTGGAATTTTTTCGGGAGGAGCTATTGTTTTTCTGCTGCTGTTGCTATTAACCATCCTTTTCGGAAGAGCATACTGTTCGACGTTGTGCCCGCTTGGTACATATCAGGACATTGTCTCCAGAACAGCTTCTGTTTTCAAGAGTAAAAAAAATCGGCGTTTTAGCTACGACAAACCTTTTAACAAGCTCAGATTCGGTATTCTTCTGATTGTTGGAATTCTCTTTATGGGAGGTATTTCACTTCCTCTTGCTTTACTTGACCCATATTCCAACTGGGGAAAAATATCAAATGAGATAATCAGCAGGTCTGAACAATATATTCACAACGGACTTGCAGAGGTAATGCCTGATGCAGTTTTTTTTAGAAGCTATGCCCATTTTGCTATCGGTTCTTTTCTGTTCGCGCTGTTTTTTCTTATTGCAGTAACTCTCTTAAGTGCCTTCAAAGGAAGGCTCTACTGTAATACAATTTGTCCTGTCGGCTCATTTTTAGGTCTGCTATCCAGGTTTGCAATCTTCAAACCTGTTATTGATAAAGATACTTGCACAAAGTGCCGTCTGTGTGTGATTAATTGCAAAAGTCAGTGTATTGATCTTGAAAATCAAACAGTTGACGAGAGCAGATGCGTCGCGTGCCTGAACTGTACTGTTGTATGTAAAACTAATTCAATAGTTTACAAATATTCATTAAACAGAAAAAAAGTGGCTGTTGACATCAAAGACGGAACCACAAAACTTAGAAGTGAAGGCAGAAGAAACGCATTGATTGCAATGGGTCTTATGGGAACAGCTTTGGCTGCAAAGGCAATTAAAGCCGGTCCGATGATCTCTTCCCGGCCTAAGGTAACAGGAATTGCCCCTCCGGGAGCTATGAGTATTGAGCATCTAAAGAAAAATTGCACCGCATGCCATGCTTGTGTTGCAGCCTGTCCAAACAATATAATTCAACCTGCCACAACAGAGTATGGTATTGATGGAATCCTACTTCCTGTGCTGAATTTCAAACACCATTTCTGCAGTTACGAATGCAATGTTTGTTCTCAGGTGTGCCCTAACGATGCTCTTAAACCGCTTACCGTTAAAGATAAGCAATTAGCACAGATAGGTCAGACTCAGTTTTATCTTGAAAAGTGTATTGTTCATACCGACGGTACTGACTGTGGTGCCTGCGACGAGCATTGCCCTACAAAGGCCATAACTATGGTACCTTACGGTGATTCGGGGTTATTCATTCCAAACCTTGAACCTGAATTGTGCATAGGATGTGGTGCCTGTGAATACATTTGCCCGGCAGTCCCTGAAAAGGCAATGGTAATCCATGCTCTGGAAGTTCATCAAATTGCTGCTGAACCAACATTGGATAAACAGGAAAAGGTAAAAGTAGACGATTTTGGATTTTAATAATCCTCTTTACCGAGGTTGGGTCTCAATTTTTTTGTTCTTTCAAGAGATTGAGACTCCTGCCATTCAGAAATAAGTTTAGGATTTCCGGAGAGCAAAACATCCGGAACCTTCCATCCTTTGAAATCTGCAGGTCTGGTATAAACAGGAGGAGCCAGAAGGTTATCCTGAAAAGAGTCACTCAATGCGGAAGTTTCATCTGAAATTGCTCCCGGTATTAGTCTTATTAAAGAGTCACATAATATGGCAGCAGGAAGTTCGCCTCCGCTTAAGACGTAGTCACCAATGGAGATCTCTTTTGTTATGAGATGCTCTCTTATTCTGTGGTCAACTCCTTTGTAGTGGCCGCACAGCAATATTAAATTCTGCCTGCAAGAAAGCATGTTGGCCATTTTCTGGTCTAGGATTTCACCATCAGGACTCATGTAAATAACCTCATCGTATTCTCTCTCTCCTTTCAATTTTGAGATAAGATTGTATACAGGTTCAATCATTATTACCATTCCTGCCTCTCCACCAAAAGGATAGTCGTCAACCTGCTTGTAACCCCCTTTTCCATAATCACGAATATTATGAATGTGAATTTCGGCTAAACCCTTTTCCTTTGCTCTTTTGACAATAGAGTAATTTAGCGGGCTTTCAAGCAGTTCAGGTACAACAGTTAAGATATCAATTCTCATAATGGGTGCAAATTTACATAAATCACAGCGTTAGCAAACTTTTTTTGTATATTTGCGAGTTATTAATCTTTATTTCGCCTGAATTTATGACCCAAGACATTACTAATTCTGCTCCACAAGAGCAATTCGAGGAGAGCAAAGCCCTTGAAAATACGCCAAGTACAGAATCTGTTCCAACTACAACAGATTACTCTGAAATGAACCTAAAAGAGATTATCCAGCTTTTTCAGGAGATGATCGACAGGGGAGATCAGCAGGAAATGTACAGATGTGCCGATAATATCAAAGCGGCTTTTTACAAAACTTTAAAAAAGGAGAAGATTGCTGCCGGCCTCACAATTCCGATTTCCGAAGGGATTGAGGATAGTGCGCATAAGGATGATGATGAGGAGAATATTATCTCAGTCAATCCTTTTGCTGAGTTGGAAAGGGGGTTTAAAGAGTTGTACAACAGGTATAAAGTTGAACGCACATCTTTTCTTCAGGTGATTGAAAGACATAAAGAGGATAACCTAAAAAATAAAACGCAAATTATTGAAGAGTTAAAGAGTCTCCTTGAAAAACAGGAAGATCTTCAACATACATTTCCAACATTCAGAGAACTTCAAAACAGATGGAAATCTACAGGCCCGATTCCTCAGGCAAACAGCAAGGATCTGTGGGATACATACCAGTTTCTTGTAGAAAAGTTCTATGATTTTGTTAAGATAAATAACGAGTTACGAGACCTTGACCTTAAGAAAAATCTTGAAGTTAAAACTGAACTTTGTGACAAAGCAGAGGCCCTGGTGAACGAACCTAATATTGTTCAGGCATTCAGGAAGCTTCAGAAATTTCATGAAGAGTGGCGAGAATTGGGGCCGGTTCCAAAAGAGCTCAGAGAGGAGATATGGAGCAGATTCAAACTTGCAACTTCAAATGTAAATAAAAGACAACAAGACTATTTCGAGACACTTAAAGTCGATCAAAAAAAGAATCTTGAGCATAAAACAACACTGTGTGAAAAAGCAGAGGTAATTGCTGCTTCTGAAGGGGAAGATAAAGACTGGAACCAGCTTACCAAAGATATGGAGGCGTTGCAGGAGGAGTGGAAGTCAATTGGTTTTGCTTCAAAAAAGGACAACCAGAGAATATATGACAGATTCAGGGCAGCCTGTGATAAGTTTTATAATGCCAAAAGGGACTATTATTCCAACTTTAAAAAGGTAATGCAGGAGAATCTTGACAAGAAAATTGCTCTCTGCGAACAAGCTGAGTCTTTAAAAGAGAGTCAGGATTGGAAAAAGACCACAGATCAGTTGATTGGGCTTCAGAAAAAATGGAAAGAGATTGGACCTGTTGCCAGAAAACAGTCTGATGTTGTATGGAAACGCTTCCGCGCTGCCTGCGACAGTTTTTTTGAAAATAAATCAAAGTTTTTCTCAACAGTAGAGGAGAGCTACGAAGATAATCTTAAAAAGAAACTTGCTCTTATTGAAGAGCTTAACGAATACAAGCCTGATACCAAACAAACTGAAAACATTGAGGCTCTCAAGGATTTCCAGAACAGATGGAACGAAATTGGCTATGTACCTCTTAAAGATAAAGAGAGGGTACAGTCTGCATACAGACATGCTATTGATGTTAAATTCTCCGATATTAAGAGCAGCGAAAATGAGAATAAACTTGTAAGATTCCGAAAACACATTAAAGAGTTGCAGGATTCATCAAAAGGAGAAAGAGGAATTAAGGTAGAGAGGGATAAGCTTCTGCAAAAATTCAGGCAATTGGAGCAGGATATTGCTCTTTGGGAAAATAATATGGGATTCTTTACCAAATCAAAAAACGCAGATTCTATTCTGAGCGATATTGAAAAAAAGATTGCAAGAGCCAGAGAAGAACTTACGCAGATTGAGGAGAAGATCAAACTTATTGATAAACAATACGAGTAAACCGATATGAACAGAAATTCAATTGCCGGCTTTGTACTGATCGGAGTAATTCTGATTGCATTTAGCTGGTACAATGCAAAAATAGGAAGAGAGCAGGAGAGACTTCAATTTCAGAGAGATTCCCTGGCGGCTGCAGAGTCTATGAGTAAAGCTGCCGAAATTGCAACTTTTCAAATTCAAAACCAAGACTCAACTCTGCCTACAGCACAAGTTTTAGAAGCAGTCCCTTCATCAGAAAGCTCTTCTATTTACAAAGATTCTTTGTTAAATGTTGCAAGCAGGGTAGAGGAACAGAAAACCTTCCTTGAAAACAAAGAGATAAAAATTGAGTTTACCAATATCGGTGCTCAGCCCTCACAGGTTCTGTTAAAGGATTACCTTACATACGACAGTCTTCCTTTGATGATGACAAAAGAGAAAGGCAGCAGACTATCTTTAAGGCTTTTCACTAATCAGGACATATATACCTCAAATTTTGCTTTCGATCTTGCATCCCGTACCGATACAACTGTAGTTTACAGGTTATATCTTGATTCTCTATCATTTATAGAGTATACATATACATTACCTGAGAAAGGATTTATGGTTGACCTTAATGTGAGACTATCCGGAATGAACAGGCATATCCCTCGAAATACCACTAATCTTGATCTTGAGTGGACACTTGATATGCCAAGACAGGAGAAGGGTTATGACAATGAGAAAAACTATTCAACTGTTGTATATAAATTCCCCAATTCTAAATCTGTAGAAGATCTTGGGCTCAGAAAAGATAATGCCACTGAGGAGATCAGGACAAAGGTTAACTGGTTTGCATTTCAGCAACAGTTCTTCTCGGCAATTATGGTTGCAAAGGATAACTTTAACGGTGGAAATCTTGCATATGATGTATTTCCTGAAGGCGATCCGGAGAGAAATCTTATGCGTTGCACGGCAAAAATGCAACTCTCTTACACCGATGCACCTGAAGTAAACATTCCTCTGGAGATATACTATGGTCCAAACCATTTCAAAACCCTTAAATCTTATGATATGGGCTTTGAAAAAATTGTACCTCTAGGCGGCTGGATTATTGGCTGGATAAACAGGTATATTATCATCCTCGTGTTTGACCTTTTAGGAAATTTTATTGGCAACTATGGTTTAATAATTCTGATCCTTACCATTCTTATCAAGCTGGTTATTTCTCCTTTAACAATAAAATCTTACATGTCATCTGCCAAGATGAAGGTTTTAAAGCCCGAAATTGACAAGATAAACGCCAAGTATCCAAAAACAGAGGATGCGATGAAAAAGCAACAGGAGACCATGGCGTTGTACAGTAAAACAGGAGTGAGTATGTTTGGAGGCTGTTTGCCGATGCTTTTGCAGTTTCCGATTCTATTTGCAATGTTCAGATTCTTCCCATCCTCTTTTGAATTGAGGCAGGAGAGTTTTCTTTGGGCAGAAGATTTAAGTGCATTTGATTCAATACTCGACCTTCCGTTTACGATTCCGTTATATGGTGATCACGTGAGTTTATTTGCTCTTTTAATGGCCGTTTCGATGTACTTCTATTCCCGCATGAATATCGATCAGATGAGTGCCGGGCCTCAGATGGCAGGAATGAAATATATGTCCCTTTACTTTATGCCTCTTTTTCTTATGGTGTTGGGTAATAATTTTTCCAGCGGACTAAGCTACTATTACCTGTTGTCAAATCTCATTACAATGGGACAAACGTGGATTATCAGGAAGTACTTTGTTGATGAGAAAAAAATATACGCAAAACTACAGGAGAGGGCAGCCACACCTAAGAAAAAATCCAAATTTCAGGAGAGACTTGACTCTGCATATAAAGCTCAGCAACAACAACTGAAAAATAAAAAATGATTCTTAAAGAGAATATAGATAGCATTAGAAAGAATCTGCCACCAGGTGTTAAACTGGTGGCAGTTTCCAAATTTAAGCCTATCGAAGAGATCATGGAGGTCTATAAATTCGGAATTAAAGATTTTGGAGAGAACAGACCACAGGAGTTGAGCAAAAAGATGAATGAATTGCCGGACGAGATAAACTGGCACTTTATTGGCCATTTACAGACCAATAAAATCAAAATGATAATTGATAGGGTCTATCTGATTCACTCTGTTGATAGTCAAAAATTGCTTGCGGAAATAAATAAAGAGGCTATTAAAAGAGATCTAAGAGTAAATTGCCTGCTGCAGATTTACATTGCATCTGAAGAGACAAAGCAGGGATTATCTGAGGCTGAGTTGATCGAAATCCTTGACATGAAAAGCCTGTACCCCAATATCAACTTCAAAGGGTTGATGGGAATGGCTTCATTCACCGATAATCAAGATAAAGTAAGAGGGGAGTTTAAGTATCTTAGGGGTTTGTTCAATTCTGTTAAACAGAGTTACTTTGCAGACGATTCAATGTTCAGTGAAATCTCAATGGGTATGTCTGGAGATTATCAAATTGCTGCCGAGGAGGGGAGTACATTTGTTCGAATCGGCTCTCTTATCTTTGGAGAGAGAGAGGCTACCATTCAATAGGAACTTTCCCGTGTAATTTCAGGAAATCATTTGTTTTTGAGAAATGCTTACAACCAAAAAATGCTCCTCTTGCCAGAGGAGAAGGGTGCGCTGCTTCAAGAATGAGATGTTTTGTTGAATCAATAAGCTCTTTTTTCCCTCTTGCATAATTACCCCACAAAAGAAATACTAAGTCTGATTTATGTTTTGAAAGCATTGAGATGACAGCATCTGTAAATTCTGTCCACCCTATTTTGGCATGTGATGCTGCCTGACCGGCTCTAACGGTAAGGACTGCATTTAAAAGAAACACTCCTTGAGAAGCCCACCTCTCAAGATTTCCGGAAAAAGGGGCATTTACTCCCAAGTCGCTTTTAATCTCTTTAAATATATTTTGCAAAGATGGGGGAGGTGTAACACCGTCTGGAACAGAAAATGAAAGACCGTGGGCCTGTCCGGGTCCATGATATGGATCCTGCCCGATAATTATAACCTTAACCTGGTCAAATGGAGTAAGATTAAAGGCATTAAAAATATTAGATCCCCGGGGATAGATCACTATTCCCGAGGATTTCTCAACTTTAATTGTTTCTGTAAGTCTTAAAAAATACTCCTTATCAAACTCCTCTCTGAGCAGCTCTTTCCAGGAACTATCAATTGCAACATCCATTTATTAAAAAATAAATTCAAGTACATCATCAATTGTTGAAACATATCTGAATTTCAACCCTTTTAGATATACATCTTTTATGTCTTTTACATCTTTTTCGTTGTCTGCAGATAGGATTATTTCCTTGATTCCAGCTCTTTTGGCTGCAAGTATCTTCTCTTTAATTCCGCCAACAGGAAGGACCTTACCCCGGAGTGTTATCTCTCCGGTCATTGCAATTCCACTCTTTACAGCTTTTTTGCGGAAGGCAGATGCCATTGCAGAAACCATAGTGATTCCAGCCGAAGGACCATCTTTTGGAATAGCACCTTCAGGAACGTGAATATGAATATCTTTCTCTGCAAATTCCTTACTGTTTAAGCCCATATACTGTGGATTGGACTTTAGATACTGATAGGCAATTGTGGCTGATTCTTTCATTACATCGCCAAGATTACCTGTTGTAGTCAAAATCCCTTTTCCTTTACTAAGACTGCATTCAATAAAGAGAATCTCGCCACCGTTTTGAGTCCAGGCCAGGCCGGTTACAACCCCTGGTGCTTCGTTCCCTTTTTGAATATCTGGCTGATAAACAGGAAGTCCCAATATTTCCTTTACCTCTTTGATGCCAAGTATAGCAGGCCTCTCTTCACTCATAGCTACCCTCTTGGCGGTGACTCTTGCAATCTTTGCTATTTGTCTGTCAAGCCCCCTTACTCCTGATTCGCGGGTATATTCATTGATAATAGTGTCTATACCCTGCTTATTTACTTTTAATTGGTTTGGGACAAGACCATGAGCTTCAATTTGTTTTGGAATAAGGTGATCTTTTGCAATATATCTTTTCTCTTCGGCAAGATAACCACTTACATTTATCATCTCCATTCTGTCTCTCAGTGCAGGATGGATAGTTCCTATATTGTTTGCAGTTGTTATAAAAAGTACTTTGGAGAGATCGTAATCTATGTCAAGATAGTTGTCATGGAAAGTTGTGTTTTGTTCCGGGTCCAAAACTTCAAGCAATGCTGATGCAGGGTCGCCTCTGAAATCGCTACTCACTTTGTCTATCTCATCCAGTACTATTAATGGGTTTGATGTACCTGTTTTATTAAGAGTACTGATTATCCTTCCAGGCATAGCGCCTATATAGGTTCTTCTGTGTCCTCTGATTTCGGACTCATCATGGAGACCGCCCAGCGAAATTCTGCCGTAATGTCTCCCAAGTGCTTTTGCAATTGATTTTCCAAGTGATGTTTTACCAACTCCCGGAGGACCATGAAGACACAAAATTGGAGATTTCATGTCACCCTTTAATTTTAAAACGGCCAGATGCTCAATGATTCTCTCCTTTACTGTTTCCAGACCAAAGTGGTCCTGATCTAGAATCTTCTGAGCATGTTTTAAGTCGAGATTATCTTTGGTTGTTTCGCTCCATGGAAGTTCAACAAGAAATCTTACATATGACAGCTGGACATTGAAATCAGGAGAGTTTGGATTTGATCTCTCAAGTCTTTGTATCTCTTTTTCAAACACCTCTTGAACAGACTTAGGCCAAAGCTTAGATTGAGCTTTCAGTCTAATCTCCCCAAATTCCTGAACATTATTATTCATACCCAGCTCTTCCTGGATTGTCTTAAGCTGACTGTTCAGGTAGTACTCTCTTTGCTGCTGGTCAATTTCTGTTCGCACCTTCTGTTGAATATCATCTTTCAGTTTAAGCATGTCAATTTGCCTATTCAGTATTTCAAGCAGTTTTAGAGCACGATCTTTAATTTTATTTTCTCGCAGGAGAGCTATTTTGTCTGCAATGTTATCTATTTCCATACTGGATGAGATAAAATTGATCAAGAAGCTGTATCCCTCAATGTTTTTGATTGCAAATGATGCCTCCTGAGGAAGATGAGGTGAGAGTTTAATAACCTGAAGAGCCAGATCCTTAACTGAGCCGGTAATAGCATCCAACTCCTTTGTGCTTTTTGGCTTTTTTTCATCATCGATGTACTTAACAGAGGCAATGAAATAAGGATTTGTGCTTATTAAATCAGTAATATGGAAACGCTTCATTCCCTGAAGAATGATTGTGAGACCTCCATCGGGCATCTCAATGATTTTGATAATTTTAGCTAAAGTACCAATATCATACAGATCCTGAGGCCTGGGATCCTCAAGTTTGGCATCCTTTTGAGTGACAGCACCCAGAATCTTATTTCCCTTATATGCCTCTCTGACAAGTTTTATTGATTTTTCCCTTCCAACTGTTATTGGAATAATAGTTTCGGGGAATAGTACGGCATTTCTTAATGCAATAATAGGCAATGTGTCGGGAAGTTCAGATTCACCCAGTTCATTTTCGCCCTCAAGACCCAGTACGGGTATTATGTTTACTTCATCCGAAACTGTGTGCTGTAGTATATAATCTGAAAACTTCATATAGAATATTATATTAATGTCAATTTGTCATAAGGGGATTAATTAAAAATGCTAATTTACCCTAACAAAAATAAATGTCAATCATTATGCCAAACTAAAACACAGGTTTTTTAAAAGCTACAAACAGACCGTGTTTCCCAAAATTGTTTATAGAGTATTCAAAAGAGAGTGTGATGTCGTAATAGGCAACAAGATCTAGTCCTATGCCCCCACTGAGGAGTAATTTATTTGACATCTCATTTTTGGGAGATGCATATTTATGTGATGCATAGCCGATGTCAATAAAGCATTTGGTATAGAGTGCAGCATGAACTTTACTGAAACTTGGAAATTTCCGCAATGGTTTAATTATAAAACTTGCCTGTGGCATAATGTTGTAAAGAATAGTTGGAGAGAGTGTTAAATAGTGTTGTCCGTCAGCAACGTAATATTCGAATCCTCTCATGTTGACTTCGTCATAACCTATTGCTCTGTCAAAAATATATGCCTCTTTGCTTTTGGCAGAGGCTCCTGCCTGAACTCTGGCATTCAAGTTCAGTCTTTTAGCCAACTCTCTGTAATAATGAAATTCACCTTTAATTTGCCCGTATTGCATATTAAACCTGCTGTTTGAACTTCCCTTCATCTGACAGAAGAGCAGATACCCATCAAGGGGGTATTGCCTGTTATCTCTATAGTCGAATGTTAGGTTATAAATAAAAGAGAGAATACTCCGGCGGCGTTCGTCTCCTCCCCAATAATCAGGATTTTTCACAAACACTTCCGGGGCTAGATCGGCATATTCATATGAAAATGTGAACCTGTTTCTAAACCTGATACCAGGCCTGAACTGGTATGAAACAGAGCTATTGTATCTTTTTATCAGAAAAAGCGAATCAGATCTGAATGATTCCGGGGAGTTATCAGATATTCCAATGTTCAGATGTCGGCTGAACTCTTGAAAAAGAGAGAGGTCAAGAGTGTGTTTCCCCTCTCTGTCCAAAATAATATTTCTGTAGCTAAAAATAAACCCTCTTCTGAACCCCATGGTATAAAGAGCTCTTAAATTTTGATTTCGTCCAAAAAGATTGTTAAAACTTATTCCGGCCTCTGCAGTAAATTTACTCCAATCGGGATCTCTTATCCAAGTATTAATGTTATGTTCGTCAAGACTTAAGTTCAATTTAGGCCAATAGTACCACCTCTCATCTACCCTAATTACAACATCAATATTAAAATATTTATTTTCCAGATCTGCAGCATCTGCTATATATGTTACAAATACAAAATTAAAAAGAGAAAGGTTTAGTAAATTGTCTCTTCCAACTCTAAAAAGTTGATCAAGCGACCCCATTTCAATTAAATCACCCCTCCGGAAAGGTAGTTCTCTTAAAATGATGGCATCATTAGTATGATTATTGCCGATTATTCTGATATCAGAAACAAAAGCGTGCTTTTGAGAAAAGAGCTCTGTGGCAAGAAACTGCGCCGCTACTAGGATTAAGAGGATTGATAACGCCTTTTTCATGTGCAAATATACGTAATAATACCTATTTTGCTGAACGATAAGTGTTAAATAAAATAAAAAAAAATCAACAATGTTTGGAATTATCGATAAAATAATAGTATTTTTGTTCGTCCAAAAAAGACTAACCCTTTAATTTTTATTATCATGACAAAAGCGGATATCGTAAACGAAGTTGCAAAAGCAACAGGAATGGAAAAAATCGCTGTTCAAAATGTAGTTGAAAGCTTCATGGATAGCGTAAAAGACTCATTGTCAAAAGACAAAAACGTATACCTTCGTGGTTTCGGCAGTTTCATCGTTAAAAAACGTGCAAAAAAGACAGCCAGAAACATTTCTAAAAACACAACGTTGGTTATTCCTGAGCACTTTATCCCTTCATTTAAACCTGCTAAGGTGTTTATGAATAAGGTGAAGAACAACGTTAAAAAATAATTAATAATTTTAATTAAACTGTATTTATAGTTATGCCTTGCGGAAAGAAAAGGAAGAGACACAAAATGGCAACACATAAGCGTAAAAAACGTTTACGCAAAAACAGACATAAAAAGAAAAAATAGTTGCTTTTTTGGTCTTCAATGTGTGAGATAATCTAAAGCAAGTCGAGAGATTTGCTTTAGATTCTTTTTTATTTAAAAACGTAGATGGATAAAGATCTAATTATTGATGTAAGTTCTACGGAGGTATCCATTGCTCTTCTTGAGGGTCATAGACTCATCGAGTTAAATAAAGAGCAAAACAATGGTAGTTTTTCGGTAGGAGATGTATATCTCGGAAGAGTCAAGCGAATTATGCCTGCTCTTAATGCTGCATTTGTAGATATCGGAGACGAGAAGGATGCATTCATACACTATCTGGATCTTGGATTATCGTTTAAAGCCCTTGATTACTTTATCAGGCACATCAACCAAAGCAAAAAATCTTACAAAGAACTTTTTTCCGGTGTAAAGCTGGGAGATATTCTTGAAAAAGAGGGAAAAATTGTAGATGTCCTGAAACCTGGTCAGCAGATTGTCACTCAAATTGTGAAAGAGCCTATATCGACAAAAGGCTCCAGACTGACAGCAGAAATTTCAATTGCCGGAAGGAATATGGTATTAATGCCATTTTCTGATAAGGTAAGTATTTCACAAAAAATAGTTTCCAAAGAGGAAAAAAAGAGACTTGAAAGACTGGTTTACAGTATTTTGCCACCTAATTACGGAGTAATTATCAGGACGGCTGCAGAAGGAAAAAAAGCAGCTGTATTGGATGGTGAACTTAAGTCTCTAATTAAAAAATGGGAGGATTCATGGGCTAAGATCGCAAAATCCAACCCCCCACAACTTCTCTTTACGGAAAATAGCAGAACCACAACAATTTTAAGAGATCTGTTGAATGACTCATTTTCGAACATTTATATAAATGACGAAAACATTTACAATGAAGTCAAAGATTACATAACAGTAATCTCTCCGGAGCACGAAAAAATTGTTAAGCTCTACAAAGGAAGCGAGCCTATTTTTGACCACTTTGATGTGGCAAAGCAGATTAGGGGCGCTTTTGGAAAGGTGGTACCTATCAAACAGGGTGCATATCTGGTAGTAGAGCATACAGAGGCACTGCATGTAATTGATGTGAACAGCGGAATAAGGGCGAAATCCGGAGCAGATCAGGAGCAAAATGCTTTTGATGTAAATATGTATGCGGCTGATGAAATAGCCAGGCAGCTTCGTCTCAGAGACATGGGCGGAATTATTATCGTTGACTTCATTGATTTGGAGAACAACGAAAATAAAGTTAAGCTCTTTAAGCATATGCAAACATTGATGGAGAAGGACAGAGCCAAACACAACATTCTTCCCATTACAAAATTCGGCCTTTTGCAGATAACCCGTCAAAGGGTGAGGCCGGCAACCGAAATAAACACCAGTGAGGTATGTCCCTCTTGTAACGGAACTGGTAAAATTACATCCAGCATTGTGGTGGATGAAATTATTGAAAGAGAATTGGCGTTTTATGTGAAAGAGAAAGGTTACAATTACATTGCTTTGAAAGTTAATCCAATAATTGAAGCTTACCTTAACAAGGGTATCTTTAGTTTAAGATTTAAATGGTCAAACAAGTACAAGTGTAAGTTGAAAGTGATTTCCTCATCAAACAATGCCCTGCTGGAGGTAATCTGGTTGGACAAAAGTGGAGAGAGAATAGACCTTTAATTTACTGAAGTACAGGTAACCAATTTTTTAACGCCTTTTGAAAGTGTGCACCCGAAGATGGTAATATCTCCTCCGTCCTCAATCTTAAGCCGATCTCTTAATTCGGTGGCAGAAAGGGGAAAGTTACGGACAGAGATATTGGCTTTAGGGTATGTTTTACGGAGGTTGCGGATTGTGATTTTATCAAAATCGGCAACCTCTTTTATTCTAAAACGTCTTCCCGGAAAACTGTCAACCATTTTGTCCGATTTATAAAGATGTGTATTGACTTCAAGTTTTTGAATATCATATTTACACGTGAGGTATTTGAATGCTCCTGCCTTTAACACTGCAGCATTTGGTTCATATAGATAATTTCCTTCAAGTGGCACCCCGAAAGTACTTTTTGAATCGTTTTCAATTTTCGGAGTGAAAATTATTGGTTCATCAGAATTTTTATCTTTTATATTAACAGCCGCAATTTCAATTTGCTCAAAATCTAGGTTACACCCTTTTTCAAGTAAAATCAGCAGCTCTTTACATTCATTGTTAACAGCAATAATATGAATGCTTTTAACCTCATTAACCTCTTGTTTGACCGACTTTAAATCAGCCATAGGTGAGATTTTTACAAGAATTTTATCTGAGTATCTGAAAAGGATATCCTTAAGCTCCTTGATTTTTGGCTCGTATTCATTTATGGAATGAACCCTTATACCTCCTGTTTTTCTTCTTGACGGATCAAGGTAAATCAAATCCAATTTATTGATATCATGATTGTTCAAGGCCTCTCTAATCAGATTATCACCATTTGAAGTGTTGAATTCTTCGTTTAGAGAAACAATATTGATGGCGCCAAGCACTTGAAAATTATTTACTGTGGCATCGAATAGGTCTCTATTCTTCTCTATGTAAATAACCTTTTTGTTAACCTTGGAGAAAAAGTAGCTGTCTATTCCCATCCCTCCTGTAAGGTCTGCCACAATACCGTTTTTACAGTAATTCTGCTTGTATATTGCTGTTTTCGATGAGCTGCATTGCTCAGTTGACAGGGAACCTGTATAGATTAGATTTGTATTCTCTGCCCATTCCGGTACTTTGGTAAGGAGTTTTCTTCGGGCTTCAATTATTATTGCTGCCAATTTTACATCAATATCAGGGTACTTTGAAGCCGACAGAATTATTGTCCCGGTATCGTCATTAAAGTGAGATGAGATAAACTCTTTTAATTGTTGTGTCAGCATAGATGTTAATTGGCCTTTAACGGATCATTAACAAGATTTTTATAGCGATAAATTGTATAGCGTATTACCGGTTTCCCAAACTTCTTCAGATAAACAACCTTTGCGATTTCAACCTTCTCAAAATTGTTAAAGCCAAATTCAACTCCTTTATTATCATCTCTTGATGAGTGGACATAATAGACGCTTTCTCCAGTTTTTAAACCACCCTGCTTGGCTGTTATCCATTTGTATTTTCTCACTTTGCTTAGCGGACCCCATGTTTTCACAAATGTTTTGTTTGGTCTGGCCAGGTAGTAATCCTTTAGAGCTGCTTTTTTGTAATCAAATTCAATTATATATGAATGTGCAGATATTCTGCCTGTTGCAATGTCAATATCTCTGATTCTTTTGAACTCATAGGAGAGTTTTTTCAAGCCATATCTATCCAGAGTGAAATCATTAGTACCTATTGAATATCCCTCTTTATTAAATGAAAACAGGTAGTTAAGCATACCTGTGTAATGGTGTGTTAAAGCGATTATTACTACTATTGCAAATAGGTATAGACTTACCCTTAAAGATTTTGGGTTTAATATTTTATTAGTTTTTATATGCTCAGTAGACAACCACGAACCTGCAATTATAATAAAGGGAATAATTCCGAGTGAAGTTGCATAAATAAAACTTTCAGATACCAGAGAAAAAACAATCGAGACTACGATAACCGGAAGGGAAAGGGATAATAGGAGGGACAAGTGATCTTTGCTTATAAAAGGTGTCCTGGAGTGAGCTATTAACGATTTATATATAATATAAAGGTTAACCGGGTTATTGATCAAAAAAGGTATAAAAATACCCTTCAGGAATGCCTGTAAGTTTATTCCTCCCGAGAATTTCATTGTCCCGGCCAAATACTCAACCCCCAGAAAATCGTTATTCACATTCCATAGTATAACAGGTAACAACGAGGCTAAAGTTACAATAGCAGCTAAATATAGGTCTGTACGTTTGAACAGAGATCTGTCATTCGAAATCGCATAGACTGCAACACCCAACCACAAGAGGATTGATGAAAATTTTGAAAGGGTGGCAAATCCAATGAAAAGCCCTGCAAGGACTAGTGCCATTCTGCAAAGCATCCTCGATTCTGCGCAATTTTTGTCTCGAGGAATCAACCCCTCCAGAAGAAAATAGAGAGAAAGAAGATAAAAAAATGTCTGAGGACCTTCGGGTAATATGAAAAGTCCGGCTACAAGGCTTAGATAAAATGAGAAACTGTAAAGGAGTGCTGAATAAAAACCCGCTGACTCTCCTTTGATTCGCCTTCCAATGATATATATTATCCATATGTTGGCACATCCGGTAGCAATTGATGATAATCTAAGGAAAAATTCACCTCTAAGAGAGAGGTTGTTTGTAAAAAGTTGGATAAACCATCCCACCATAGGAGGTTGGTCAAAATTGCCGAGCTCAGGAAAAAGAGAGAAAGTCCAATAATACGCCTCTTCTCCTCCTAAATTCAAAACAATAGCCATAATAGATCTGATTGCAGCAGATATTGCAATTAGCAGGATAACATATTTTTTATAATTCAACTCTTTCATTACTAACTATTTTCTGCAATCATCTTGTTGGAAATCTTACTGAATCTGAGTAGAAATAATATTGCCGCAAATCCAAGTCCTGCCAGTAACCCTATCCAAACTCCTACAGTTCCGAAACCGAGTATAAAGCCGCAAAAATAACCCATTGGCAAAGATATCAGATAATAGGAGATTATTGAAAGCATAAGTGGTATTTTGACATCTGCCAGTGCCCTGAGACAAGCAAGGCTGGCAAGCTGTATTGCATCAAATATCTGGAAAAGGGCTGCTACAATTAGCAACGAAGGTGCCAGATATCTAACAGCAGGATCTTCCGAAAAAATGTAGGGGATCTGTTCTCTGAAAACAATATAGGCCAAGCCGCACAACGCCATGAAAAAGACACTAAGGTGTATTGCAGCAAAGCCGGCTATTCTCATTGAGCGGAAATCTCCATAACCGTACTGATGAGAAACTCTAATGGTTGCAGCGGCACCCACTCCAAGAGCCAGCATAAACGAAAAACTGCTCATACTCATTGCAATTTGGTGAGCTGCCAGTTGAGTCTCTCCCAACCAGCCGATCATTACAGCACTTAAACTGAATGCAGTTATTTCAACAAGGTTTTGGAATGATAAGGGAATAGATGTTTTGAGAACTTTTACGGCCTGACTGATGTCAATTACTGGCCACTTTATTAGTTTGAAATATTTGTAATAGCAATCGTATCTGAAAAAAACAATCAGGAAAAGAGCAAACATAATAATTCTGCTGATAAGTGTAGCTGTTGCTGCTCCCTTAATTCCCATCGCTTCAAATCCCATATGGCCGTAAATAAGCACCCAATTTAAAAAGATGTTCATAAGGTTGGCAAAAAGTGTTATATACATAGCATATTTTGTTATGCCTATCCCTTCGGAAAATTGTCTAAGTCCAAAAAACATTAGAAACGGAATCAACCCGAATAGAACGATATTGTAATAATGGCTTGAAGTTTCGACTACGGCCTCTGTCTGACCCATGTATCTCATTAAATTGCCTGCTCCAAACATTATTAAAGTCAGCAGTAAAGAGACTCCAAAATTCAGTACAAGTGAATTCTTCAACAGAGAGGAGACATTGTTGTGATCGCCTTTGCCGAAAGATTGTCCGACGTGAGGGGTTAAACCTTGTGTAAATCCAATTCCAAAGACCATCCCAAGTATGTAAATTGAATTGGCAAATGAGACCGATGCCAATTCTGTAGTACCCAGATGCCCTACCATTATATTGTCTGCAAGATGCACAGTAATCTGTCCTGCCTGTGTAAGAATAACAGGCACGGCAACAACCATATTTCTCTTGTAGAATGGAATGTACTCCTTAAAATTCATTGGACAAATATACAAGAGTTTGTTCTATTTTTGATAATTGGGTTCATTTCCCTAATTTTACGGAGGCAATTTATTTAAAGGGAGGAGATATCTTATGGCAACATCATATTTAGAGAGAGCAAATTCGTGGTTAACGAATGACTTTGACGAGCAAACCAGAGAGCAGGTTAAATACCTTATAGAGAACAACTTGAAAGAACTCGAAGACTCCTTCTATAGATCCCTTGAATTTGGCACCGGTGGATTAAGAGGTATAATGGGTGTGGGAACAAACCGGATAAACAGATATACCATTGGAATGGCTACTCAGGGTCTGGTAAATTATATCATTAAAACTTTTGGAGCCGACAAACAGCACTCAGTTGCCATTGCATTCGATTGCAGGAATAACAGTTCATATTTTGCCGAGATAACAGCTGATGTTTTTGCCGCAAACGGATTTACCGTTTATCAGTTTGAAAACTTACGACCTACACCTGAACTCAGCTTTGCAATTCGCCATTACGGATGTGTTGCCGGAGTGATGATAACTGCGTCGCATAATCCAAAGGAGTATAACGGTTACAAAGCATACTGGAATGATGGTGCACAAGTTACCTCCCCACACGACAACAATATTATTAAGGAGGTTTTAAAAATTGACCAGCCGTCAAAGGTGAAATTTGAAGGTGGAACCGGTGTCATTAAAAAAATTGGTATTGAGACAGATGATGAGTACCTTAACGCTATACTCTCCCTCACGCTTTTAACCAAAGAGATGAACAGCCAAAGCTCTTTGAAAATTGTTTATTCACCGATACATGGTACAGGCGTAAAGCTCATACCTGAAGCACTAAAAAGAATTGGATTCAAGAACATTATAAATGTTCCTGAGCAAGATGTAACCGATGGTAATTTCCCCACAGTCAAATACCCTAACCCTGAAGAGAGAGAGGCGTTGCAAATGGCAATTGATAAAGCTATACTTACAGGTGCTGACATTGTTCTTGCAACAGACCCGGATGGTGACAGATTAGGCGTAGCAGTTAAAAATTCAGCCGGAGAGATTGAAATATTAAACGGAAATCAGACTGCCTCAATTCTCACATATTATCTGCTTGCCAGGAGCAAAGAACTTGGAATAATTGGAGAGGGATCTAATAAAGAGTATTATATGGTTAAAACTATCGTAACCACAGATTTGCTCAAGACAATATCTGAGAGCTACGGAGTTGAAATGATGAATGTTTTGACCGGATTCAAATTTATTGCAGAGGTTGTTAGGAATCTTGAAGGGAAAAGAAAATTTATCGGAGGAGGTGAGGAGAGTTATGGGTTTAATGCAGGAGAGTTTGTCAGAGATAAAGATGCGGTAATCTCATGTTGCCTGTTGGCCGAAGCAGCTGTTTGGGCTAGACTGAAAGGAATGACGTTGACAGATCTGTTAAAAGATATTTACCTTAAATATGGTTTTTACAAAGAGCACCTTATCTCCCTTACAAAAAAAGGTAAAGATGGTATTGAACAAATTCAATCAATGATGAAGGCATTCAGGAGTTCTCCACCTCAGCATCTCGCCGGATCGACCGTAGTACTTGTTCATGATTATCTTAAATCAGAGACTATTGATATGGTAAGTGACCTTAGGTACAAAATCAATTTACCAAAATCAGATGTGTTGCAGTTTGTAAGTGCTGATAATACAATAGTTTCAGTTAGACCATCTGGAACTGAACCAAAAATCAAATTCTACTTTGGAGTTAAGGGCAATTTAGCATCTGTCTCTGAATTCGAAAAAACAGAAGCAGAATTAAATCATAAAATCGAGATTTTGTCAGATCAGATGATATCTTACCAGACAACAGGCAACCAATGAAGAAACACCTTGTAAAATTTCCCTTTCTGCTGCTCTCATTTATTAGTTTGACACTCACAGCACAAGGCCCTGCCAATTCTATTAACGGACAAAGAAAAATTGACGAAATAATCTCCAGATTAACTGTAAGAGAGAAGATTGCGCAATTGTTCATTGTCTCTTTCTCCTCTGATCCCAGAAACAGAAGCACTATTGAGGCAGAGGCTCTGGTTAAAAAAGAGGGTGTGGGAGGCCTTATTATAATGAATTCTGGGCTGACAGCCGGAGCAAACATGATAAACCGACTTCAAAGCTTGTCAAAAATTCCTCTGCTTGTAACAATAGACGGTGAGTGGGGAGTTGCAATGAGGTTTGACTCAGTGATTCAGTTTCCCAGACAAATGCAGCTTGGTGCTTTAGCTGATGAATCTCTTGTTTATCAGATGGGAGCTGCAATAGGTAAGCAGTCCAAAAGGCTTGGGATTGACGTAAACTATGCCCCTACAATTGATATTAACAGCAATCCTAGAAACCCGGTAATAAATACCAGATCGTTCGGAGAGAATCCGGAGATTGTTGCGAAATATGGAAAGGCCTATATGCTTGGAATGAAGGATGCCGGAGTACTGGGATCGGCAAAACACTTTCCGGGACACGGGGACACCGAGGATGACTCTCACCATACTCTTCCTTTGTTGAATTTCTCAAAAGAGAGGATAAACTCGCTTGAGCTATACCCCTTTAGGGCTCTTATTGAAGCAGGTGTCGATATGGTTATGATTGGTCACCTTCAGATTCCATCTCTCGACAGTTCAGGAAAACCAAGCTCGATATCAAAACCAATTGTCAGTGGTCTCTTGAGGGGTGAACTTGAATATGACGGAATAATAATTTCGGATGCACTTAATATGAAAGGAGTATCAGAATACATGTCACCTGAATTAATACCATTGGAAGCATACAAAGCAGGATGTGATTTCATACTGATGCCTGAAAGGGTCACAGAAGCTATAACCGTTATGGAAAAAGCTGTTGAAAGAGGAGATATTTCAATTCACAGCTTGAATATGAGGGTTCGTAAGATGCTATCTGTAAAGCTAAAACAAGGTATCCTTGAAGATTATTACAAAATTTCCAATCAAAATCTGTATGAAGATCTGAATGACCCCAATTATTTATCACTTGTCTCATCTATTTCTGATAAGTCTGTAACTGTGGTAAACAACAGAGGTAACCTGATTCCGATCAAAGAGTTAAAAAGAGAGAAAATCGGATATTTATCAGTGGGTGGCGACAGAAATGGTAAAGAACTGGCAGCAGAATTACAGCTTTATGCACATATTGATACAATAGTTTTAAGGGGGAAATATTCACAGAACGATTTGAATAGGGCTCTAAACCAACTGTCTGATAAATCTATCGTAATAATTGCCATGCATAACACCGATGCAAGACCACAGAGAGAGTTCGGAATAGATAGCAACCAAATTAAATTGCTAACAGATTTTGCTCAAAATAAAAGAGTTGTATTTGCTTATTTTGGGAATCCATTAGCTTTACCCCAAATTCATAACTACGAAAAATTCGCTTCGGTGATTATTGGATACTCAAATACAATTTACAACAACAAATCGGTGGCCGGTATAATATTCGGTTCAGTAGGGGCGGAGGGAAGGTTACCTGTTACCTCCGGAACTCTTTCACCCGGATACTCTGTCAAAACAGAGGGTGATTTAAGAATTTCGTATGGTATTCCTGAAGATTTTAAGCTGGCCGGTAACAAACTGAGATCAGAAATTGACACCATGATCAATGACGATATACTGGCAGGGCGATACAACGGCGCACAGTTAATACTCATGAAAAATAATCGTGTTATTATTAACACTTCTTATGGTTCAATGAAAACAGATATGCAGGTAAGAATTAACCGCATATCAGGGATGATTGCCCATTTGCCTGCTATAACACTTCTGGCCGAAAGAGGTAAGCTATCATTGGAGGATTTTGCCGGGAAATATCTAAAACGAAGGGGAGATTCCCGACTGAGTAATGTTCTTCTTTCAGATTTACTAATGCACAGAACAGATATTTCTGATGCCGATTCCTATAAATTCAGATATTCTGAATCAAATAAAGAGGCTTTAAGAAGAGTTGTTGAATATGTAACGCTGCATAACTTTGAAGATTTCGTGAAGGATGAAATCCTTTCGTTAATTGGAATGGACAGAACATACATTAAAGGAGATTTTGCCTATTCAAATGCAAATGACATTGCGAAGTTTATTTCGTTTTTAAGATCAAAGGGAGTGTATGGAGGGTTGGAACTGGCAGGGGAGGAGAGTACAAAGTGGATTTTGAACATGATGCATTACTACTCCGTATCACCCAATGGAAGCATTGTATGGTACGACGATAAAGAAGATATAGCCCTTATCTTCCTGAATGACAAGGATGACTCAAAAATGGCTGAGTCTCAGAAAATAAATACGGGAGACAATCTTAGAAGAAGAGTTATCGATTTTTTAACAGATATTTAAAAGTATTGTACACTATGTAGGAAAACAGTACCAGAAATAGCCATAAAGACCATTTTGAACCGGTTGCCGCTACTGGGATAACAAGAAGAGCAGAATATATAAAAAAGAGATATTTAGCCTTGTTATCGGCAAATTTCAGGCTCTTGAACTTAAGTGAGAACATTGGAATCTCGCTAACCAGCAATAGTGACAATAATACTGAAATCATCGGAAAAAACCACAGATTGTCAAAAAGAAAATCAAATTTTACGTTATAGGATGAATAGTGCAACATCATTGCAATCAAAAGAGCGTTTGCAGGTGTTGCCAAACCAATAAAATCTGTAGTCTGCCGGGTGTCAATGTTAAATTTGGCAAGTCTCAGGGCAGAGAAAAGTGCTATCAGAAGAGGTGTAAACGAAAGCATTTCAAACAGCACCAAATTACCTGCATGTATTTGAGGAGAAAGGTAACCGCTAAATCTGTAATAGATTAAAATAGAAGGAGCCAGACCAAAACTGACAAGGTCGGCAAGAGAGTCCAGCTCCTTTCCCATTGGTGAATATGCTTTAAGCAACCTGGCGGCAAAACCATCAAAAAAGTCAAATATTGCTGCGGCAATAATGAGATAGACAGAAAAATGGAGCCACCCCTTTAATCCAAATATTACGGCCAGAATTCCGCAAAACAGGTTAACAAGAGTAATAGTATTGGGAATATGTTTTGTCAGTCTCATTATTTATTTCAGGTTGGTTGGTTAATTTGATAGATTATATACCGAGTTTTTTTCTTATAGTTTCAGGAATTGAGCTTTTATGTACCATAACTGAGATAGTTTTAGCCTTAACAAAACTCTCGGACATATTTAGGTACCCTCCGAATTTGTTTCTTTGGGTGCCCCATGAGTTCTTGGTAACATAATACTTATTACCACTCTGATCCTTAACAATGCCGGTGAGCAGCATCAAATGGTCATCTGTTGTTGTAAAATTCTCATATCCCTTTTGTCTGATCTCCTGAGTAACCTTAACCTCCGGATAAATGTTCTGAAACTTATAAATCTCAGCATATTTATCTTCGGTAGCAAGCTTTTCAAAACGAGCTCTGTCTTCTCCAAGATATCCGGACAAATCTTCTATTTCAGGATTGATTGCAACGCCGTTTGCATGCGAAAACCCCTTCTCGCTTACATCACCATCCCAACAAACAGTGTAACCCTTTGTGAGAGCATTGTCAATTATTGCCATCAGCTCATCAAGAGGTACATTGTAGAACTTCTCGTGATCCCAGTTATCAGGAACCTCAATAACCGATTTTTTATAAAAAGGGATATGGGTAAAACTTGTAATTTCAACATAGTCTTCCATGTTCAAACCCAGAGAATTTGCAAATGAAACGGGAGTGTACTGTTTGCCCTTAAAATCAAATTTTTCAGGTAAAGGGCCCAGATATATGTCCATTAGCGAATTAACAAGTTTATAGTATTCAGGGCTTCTTTGTTTGAGTTCAACGGCAGCTCCCGAAATAACATTAACGAATTTGTTTAGCTCTTTGTGATTATTCAGGGGTGAGTTATAATTAATACCATTGTAAACCTCTTGGGTAACAACTCCGTACTCCTTTACAATGTTTGTAAACATGTGGGCAAGACTCCCCTGACCAAGATTCCCGGTTCCTCTCCTCAGGTAGTTGTCGTCCATTCTTTTGAGGTAGTTAATCCTGACTACAAACATTTCAGACAGGTCAAATTCGCCTTTTCCGGTTCTGAGCAGTTCTGACTCAATAAAAGCTGTAGTGGCATAACTCCAGCAAGTTCCGCTGCTGGCCTGATTCTTAACCGGTGTTGCAGCATTTTTCACCACATCTGTAAAGATGTATCCCTGTGCATTTACAGCTAATGTCAAAGCAAGCAAAAGCAGAGTAATTGTTGCTTTAAGTGAATTTTTCATAGTAAAGTAAAATTTGATAGATTATTTTATTCCAAGTTTAGCTTTTATGCCTGCAGGGATTGAGTTTTTATGAACAACAATATTCATGGTTTTATATCTGGCAAATGTTTCAGAAACATACCATATGCCTTTGTAATCACCTGTTTCACCCCATGAGTTTTTTACCATGTAGTATTTGTTTCCCTTCTGATCTTTTGCAATACCGTATATATGCATCCCGTGATCGTCCGTTGTCTGGCCATTGTCAAATGCAATCTGACGAGTCTCCTGAGTAATTTTTTTCTCGGGAACAATCTGTTCAAGGCTGAATATTTTCGCATCAAGCTCACTTTTGGGAACTCCAAGCCATCTCTCCTGATCAGAGCCGGACATGTTTGCGACTTCTGTTTCAGGCACAAAAGCAATACCTTTGCGTGTAAAACCTTTTTCGCTAACATCCGAAGCCCAAAGAACAGTATATCCCTTTTCGATTGCAAAGTCAAATATCATCATCAACTCATCAATTGGCAAGTTGTATGAGCGGTCCCATCTCCAGTTGTCAGGTATTTCCAGAGCAAATTCAGAGTAAAAAGGATGGTGTGTGTACGATGTCAAAGAGACATAATCATCAGAAACAATACCCAGTTCAGCAGCGAAGCTTTTTGGAGTATATTCCTTTCCATTGTATGTGAATTTTTGAGGAACCTCTCCAAGGTAAGCATTAAGAATTCCTTTAAAGCCCTCTTTCCAGGCCGGGGTATATTTCCCGTTTGGATTTCTTACAAGAGCCTTAACATAACCAGAAAGTGCAGCGTCAAACTCATTGTGGATATGGGTTTTTTCACCGTAGTTGAGCCCCGGCATAACTGCATCCGGAACAATTCCGTAATTCTTCCACACAGCCAGAACATCTCCAAATGAACTACCCGGAGCAAAATTTATGTTGCCCGATGTTCTAATGTACTTGTCTGCCTTGTCGTAGTATGCGTTTGATACAATAAACATTTCAGAAAGGTCATGTGTTCCTTTGCCTGTTCTTAAAAGCTCTGACTCCAGAAACGAGAGGGCAGAAAAACTCCAACATGTACTGGTTCTGTTCTGATTTTTAATGCTTGTCACAGGGTGCTCTTTTACGACAGTGAATATGTACCCCTCTTTTTGGGAGTTATTTTCCTGACTGAAAGAGGATACAGATAAAAACGAAAGCAGTATTAAAACTACAGCGAATCTTTTCATAATCTTTGTTATAATTTAGTTTTTCCAAAGTTATGAAAAAAATGGAAGAGCATACTTCACTTAGGGAATATTCATATACTTATGTGTCTGTAGAGATATACTCCAGCCGGGATTTGCCTTTACATATTCTACAATCTTCTCCATCATGTCACCTGACCTGCTCCATTCCGGCTGAAGGTATAGCAGACAACCAGGCTTAACCCGACTTCTGTTCTCTTCGGCCCAAATAAAATCAACCTCATCTTCAACAATAACCTTTAGCTCAGAAGCCATCTCATATATTTCATCCACCGGTGGTTTCTTCCTCTTTGGAGATAAACAAATCCAGTCAAAGTTGCCACTTATATGACTCGATCCGCTGGTTTCAAGAAATATCTCCATTCCATGATTTTTAAGCTTACGGCAAAGAATATCCAAAGGATAGTTAAGTGGTTCGCCACCTGTAATAACTATTGACTTTGCCGGGTGCATTATGGCATCTGCAACAATTTTGTCTACTTCAACAGGAGGATAGAGTCCGGGATTCCATGTCTCTTTAGCATCACACCAATTGCATCCGACATCACACCCTCCAAGCCTTATAAAATATGCCGCTTTCCCTGTGTTAAAGCCCTCTCCCTGAATAGTATAAAATGCCTCTGCCAATGGGAGAAGATTCCCGTTGCCGAGTTCCGGTATTTTCATCTTTTTTTTGCAAAGTTAAAAATTAACTATACAGATAACGTTTTATCTTTAGTGTTGCTGTTTTTTCAAACGGTACAGGCTGTTCGGTAATCTCCGAAAGTCTGGAAAACTTGTTTACCCTCTCGTTTACATATGAGAAGAGTTCTGCTTTTACTTCAGTTAGTTTATCCGTTATGTTCTTAGAGCCATTTCCCTCTTCGAGCAACCCGTTCTTAATCTCCTCATAATTGAAGTGTACTTTGGCCACCAGCTTACCCTTTTTTTGCACAACAAGAGACTCAAGCACAAGATCGAATTCGTTAATAACTGACTCAATATCTTCCGGGTAAATATTTTCTCCATTAGGACCAAGCATCATATTGTCTCTTCTGCCTTTAATAAAAAGGTTACCTTTTTTGTCGATATAGCCTATATCCTTAGTAATGAACCATCCATCGCTTGTGAATGATGCCTTTGTTGTATCGGGATCCTTATAATACCCTTTCATGATATTCGGACCCTTTGCAAGCACCTCTCCAATCATCTCTTTGTTTGGATTGGCAATTTTAAGTTCAACTCCTTCAATTGCCGGACCGGTTGACTGCCATCTTACTTTACCTGGAATAGCTCCGGCAAGAAGAGGAGAGGTCTCTGTAAGTCCATACCCTATACCGTATGGAAAACCCGCATCAGCAAGGAAATGCTCTACCACACCATCTATCCTGGAACCGCCTATACCAAAAAAACGAAGTTTTCCTCCAAATGTCTCCAGTAGTTTTTTTCCGGCCAGTTTGTGCAAAGCTCTTCGGATTATTGGCACAGAGTATAAAATTCTCAAAACGATGTTTTTGGTGAACATCGGCCTAATTTTAATCTTATATATCTTTTCTACAATTAAAGGAACACTCAGCATAACTGTCGGTCTCACCTCTTTCAAAGCAGGCATAAGTAACGATGGTGTAGGGGAGCCGTCAAGATAAACGACAGATGCTCCGCAATAAAACGGTAACAACATTCCGATACTACACTCGTAAGCATGTGATAGGGGCAAAATTGAGAGGAAAGTATCATCCTGTAAAATAGGAAAGAGCTTAAATGTCATTTTTGTATGGTGCACAAGGTTTGAATGAGTAAGCATGACACCTTTGGAAGCACCAGAAGTTCCTGACGTATAAATGATTGATGCAATATCATCTTGTTTCGGTTCAGTTGGTTGGACAGGTGAACTGACAGTTGGCACTTTTACAGGCTCCAGCGTATCCATCCTGATGATAAGAGGTAACTTGTCTGAAATATGTTTGTGAATCTTGTATTCCAACTTTGATGATACAATAATTGCAGATGCATCGGAGTGATCAAGAACATTAATTATTTCAAAAGCAGTAAAGTCCGGCAATATTGGCACAACAACCCGCCCGGATACTGTTATTGCGAAATATGATACAGCCCAGTTAGGCATATTATTACCAAGCAAAGCAACTTTCTGACCCGGTTCTATGCCCGCTTTGTTTAAAATATCTATAAGGTTTTCAACTCTTGATGAAACCTCTCTGTAAGTAATACTCTCTTTGTTGTGGAGGGAGAACGCCATTCTCTCTCCATAGTTTTTTACACTTGCAGAGTAGATGTCTCTGAGAGTGCTGTTTTCATTCTCTTTTTTCATATCAGGCATTGTCTTTCACACAAAGATAAAAATATTCTTAAATTGAGGTTTATTGCAGATGGCTTGATTTTTGTTAATTTTGCGAGAGTAATGTTAAGTTATTAGAAATGTTCTTTATTGAAAACCGTCGCAGAAAAGCACTTAAGAAAATTGAAACCGACCGGGTGGTACGGTTTATGACACTTTCAGAAGTCAGAAGCGTAGGGGTTATATTTGATATTAACGAGGATAATATAATTGACACAATCAAGAGATTTACAGAGTATCTTGACAACAGATCAATAAAATTTCAGGCACTTGCAGTCAATTATACTAAATCACTCTTTCCCGAAGGCTTTGTCGATTTTAGAATAAAAATTATCAACAGAGCATCATTCAACAGCATAGGAGCCCCAATAGATGATGCTGTAACTGAATTTGCAAATCAAAACCACGATTTGTATATCGATCTATCTTCACAATATAACTTCACTTACGATTATATATCAAGACTATCAAACGCCTCTTTTAAGGTGGGAAGATGCGGATATGACAATAACCCATTCGATCTTGTTTTGGCAAGTGATCCTGAAGCAGGCTCGAAACACTTTATAGACTCAGTAATACATTATCTGTCATCAATCAGATCTGCTTAAATGATAGGAGACGATTTTTTAAATATTAACGATGAGGAGGAGTTCTCAAACCTTATCTCTGAGTGCGAAGATGCATACGAAAGCGGCACTCTGGAGAATCTTAAATTTACTGAAGAGGAGTTTGAATTTCTTATCAACCATTTCATAGACGAGGTTGACGACGACATTGTGTATATTCTCACTAAGATGGCATATACCCAGCACCCGTACTCAACTGATCTGATAATAAGATATGCCGATGTTCTCATTGTAAACAGAGAGCTGGAAAGAGCATTGGATATTTTAAATAATCAAATGGATTTAGACTCCGGCAACAGTGACATACACTTCCTTCTTGGCAGAATCTATATAAAACTTGGCGACGATCAAAAGGCAACAGAATATGTTCAGAGAGCACTCTCGCTAACTGTAAACGAAAAGACTGAAATGCTGCTTACTGCATCCCAGGACTATATTGATATGGGTAAATTTGATTTTGCGATTAGTCTTCTTGAAAGAGCCCTGAAAAATTCTCCTGACAACCTGGAGATCATAAATGATCTGGCGTTTTGCTACGAAAGAAAAGACTATCTGCCAAAAAGCCTCGAGTTCTACGAGAAATATCTGGACAAAGATCCTTTTAATGATAATGTCTGGTTTAACATAGGAACGATTTACGCAAGAGACCTCAATCTAAACAAGGCAGTAGAAGCGTTTGACTATGCAATCGCATTAAATCCATACAACTCCTCGGTTCTGTATAACAAAGCAATATTACTTATTAATACAGGAAGATATGATGAGGGTATTGAGGTATTTACTGAATTCCTCAAGATGGAGCCGGACAATATTTTTGCTCTGATAGGTATTGCAGATGCATACCTTGGCAAAGACAGGCTTGATGATGCGATGAAATTCTTTATGATGGCTCTGGTTACCTCTGATGAGAGTATAGATGCAAACACCGGAGTGGCATACATCCATTTGCTGAAGCAGGATGACCAGTCTGCATTGCCATATTTGAGAAAGGTAATTGGTCTGGAGGGGGCAGACTATCTTTTTTTGCTGGCAGAATTGCTCAAAACTTACAAAAGAACCAAAGAGCCTGAATTTTTGGTTTATTATCTGACAGCACTGTATCATACACAGGAGTCAGAACTGTTCCTTGTCTATCTTGAACTATTGGTTGCATATGGAGAGGTTTGGCTGGCAAGGCTTTTTGAACTCATCCCATCTTTAAAGAAAGATGATAAAGTGACCGGACAAATTGCAAAAAGCAGAAAAAAGTAAATTCTAAATGAAAAAATACCTTTTTACGGCAATCAAAGGGATAGCTATGGGTGCAGCAGATGTAATCCCAGGTGTTTCAGGTGGTACAATAGCCTTTATGACCGGAATCTATGCCGAATTGATATCATCACTCAAATCTATTGATCATAAGTCAATTAAATGGCTCTTTAAAGGAGATATCGGCAGGTTTTGGAAGGAGATAAACGGAAATTTCCTTGTCTCTGTCTTCTCAGGAGTTCTTGTAAGCATCTTTACGCTTGCCAGACTAATGCAATACCTTCTGATAAACCATCCAATTCCCCTTTGGTCCTTCTTTTTAGGCCTTATTGCCGCCTCGGCAATATTCATACTAAGAGATGTCAAAAAGTGGAAAACAGGGCATATTACAGCCCTTCTAGCGGGAGTTGCCATTGCTTCCTGGATATCACTTGTCTCACCAACCGAGACTACCGATGCATGGTGGTTTATATTTGTTTGTGGTATGGTAGCCATTTGCGCCATGATTCTTCCCGGTATTTCAGGTAGTTTCATTTTGCTTCTAATGGGTAAATATGCCTTTATGATTGTCGCAATAAAGGAGTTTAACATACCTGTTATGCTTGTATTTATTGCAGGAGCCGCAATAGGCCTTATAGCATTTTCCCATTTTCTCTCCTGGCTTCTGAAAAAGTACTACGAACAAACCATTGCACTTCTTGCAGGTTTTATGATAGGCTCACTTGTTAAAGTATGGCCATGGAAAGCCGAATCTCTGGTCTATGAAGGCATCTTTCATCCCGTGCTCCCCTCACATTACAAAACCATTACGGAGACCAACCCACAACTCATGTGGGCACTACTATTCGCAACGATAGGAATAGCAATAGTCTTTGCCATTGAAATTATTGCCAAATCTGTTCGTAAATAAAAAAATAGTTATATCTTTGCACTCCCGTTTAAAACAGAAAATGGTTCGGTAGCTCAGTTGGATAGAGCAACAGCCTTCTAAGCTGTGGGTCTTGGGTTCGAATCCCAACCGAATCACAAAGCAAAAAAACTAAAGCCGCAATTTATTGCGGCTTTTTTTATTATGCGTTAACGGCTCAAGCTCGCTTGAAGCCGTAAAGCGCATAATAAAAGAGCTCCAGAGGAGCTTTAGTTTTTTTGCTTTGTTAGAGCCCCCCACCAGGGAACGCCGACTGAAAGGAGGCAATCCCAAGGTGGGCAAAGGGCAAAGCCCTTAAGTTTTTTTGCTTTGAATGGCCCCCCACCAGGGAACGCCGACTGAAAGGAGGCAATCCCAAGGAGGGGCAATTGCAGAAGGAATAATCCGAAATTTTTATTGTAGGTTTATATATATTAGTATATTTGTACTATGAGTACAGATAGATCAACAAAATTAAACCAATTGCTTCGAAAACTGCCTTCGGAGACCCTGTTCTTTTCATCGTGGCTAAAAGAGAACGGCATATCCTATGAACTTCAACGACGGTATCGCGATTCCAAATGGTTGACAGCCATCGGAACAGGCGTAATGATACGAACCGGCGAAAGCCCCTCCATATATGGTGCTTTATCATCGCTTAACAAACAAACCGACAAACACTTTTATATAGGTGGTTTATCGGCTTTGGAACTGGTGGGATATACACATTATGTACCTATGGGAAGACAGGTTGTGTATATCGGTCACCCCAAAAGCGAATGGGTACCTGCCTGGCTCAAAAAGTACGATTGGAGCGTGGATTTATTATGCGTTACCTCGGAATATTTCGATTCTAGTACTGACTTAACCATAATGATGCAGGGTTCATTTGAAATACTGGTTTCCACACCGGAACGAGCATTTATGGAATGCCTGAATCTTGTTCCCAAACAGTATAATCTGATGGACTTATATTATGTAATGGAACAACTTACTGCACTTCGTCCCAACAGAGTACAGGTATTGCTGGAACAGAATACATCTGTAAAAATGAAGCGTTTGTTCCTCTATTTGGCAGAAAAAGCCGGTCACGCATGGTTCGGAGAACTGAACTTATCAAAAATAGATATCGGGAGCGGAAAGCGGGTAATCGTACCCAATGGTGTTTACGACAATAAATACCAGATAGTTATACCAGAAGAACTGAAGTATTATGAATAACCTGTATAAAGAACAGGTAAGGCTTTTAATTCGCGTATTACCGATTATTTATAGAGATGAAGATTTTGCCATTCACGGTGGTACGGCCATAAATCTGTTTATCAAAAATTTACCGCGCTATTCGGTGGATGTAGATTTAACATACATTCCGCTAGGTCCGCGAGAAAAAAGTCTGGTGGAAATTAATGAAAAGCTGGCCACAATCAGTCAGCAACTTCAACGGGCAGTGCCGGGAGCCCATATCCGTGCAGTACCCAATAAGCTCTTATGCACACTAGAGCGGAGCACGGTAAAAATTGAAGTTAACGGAATTAAACGGGGCATTATCGGGCCAACGATTGAACTGCCGTTATGCGATAAAGCTCAGGAAGAATTCGGGATGTATTGCAAGGCGCGAATCGTGCCACTGGAGCAACTTTATGGCGGAAAAATTGCGGCAGCCCTCAGTCGCCAGCACCCACGCGACCTGTTCGATTACAATTATATGGAAAAAGATAAAATCAACTGGGTGAAACGAGGTTTTATATTTGCTCTGCTAGGAAGCGACAAACCCTTTATCGAATCCTTATCGCCAAATATCATCAACCAGCAGGAAGCTCTTGAAAACCAGTTCCGAGGTATGACAGACATTCCTTTTACATATGAGAACTACAAAAATGCCAGGGAACAACTTATTGCTTCTATCAATTCAATACTGAATGAAGAAGACAAAGGGTTCCTTGTAGGTTTTGAGGAAGCTAACCCTCAGTGGGAAAAATCTGTGTACAGCGATTTCAGGGATTTTCCTTCCGTACAATGGAAGCTGCTTAACATATACAAACTGAAAACACAAAACCCGGCAAAACACAGACAGAAAGTGAATAAAATGAAAGCTTATTTTGGAATGAACATATAAAATTATGCAGCGATGAGACCTTCACAAAATGCCTTTTTATTGAATTGGATAGTTTGCTAATAATACTAAAAATGTAAACTATAAGCATTTAGGGGTTCCGACATTTGTAGCAGATTGTAATGCCATTGTCTATAAATTAATTATATAGTCATTCTTATTATTTGTTTTTCTTCAAATGAGCAATCACAAATACCGGATTATCGTTTTCATTTAAACCAGAAACAAATTTCTTGAGTTTATCGAGTCTATCAGGATATTTCACTTTTGATTTTACTTCTTCAAAATATTTTGGAGTAAGGATATCTTTCATTTTGGTTGCACTATATGATCTAAACCACATATCTTTATCATACTGCATCATATTTGAAAATCCGCCATCAATATCGTTGTAAAGACCCATAAATTGATTATTGATTTTAAACTGATCACTAGACATTGATCCCAAAATATTCTGATTTCCGTTAGATTTATCGTAAACTGTAGATATATACCTATTTTGAAAGGCAAATAGAAAGAAGATATAACGTGAAGATTCACATAAACGGTCCAATATGCGTAGTTTACTTGAATACACAGCAGAATCAAATACTGATAATGTCGTTTGTACATCAAGCTTATAATTGCCGAAATCGACTATTATACGCGGAGATGTAGTGAAATCAGAATTCACTACAAATACAGTATCATTTAAGGATTCCCAGAAATTTAGACGATCATTGCTGTCATACCAAACAATGTTAGTAATAGAAGCCAAGACAGAGGATTCTTGTATGTTAACTCCTAAATTGTCTAATCCGTAAATTCTACTTTCTTTATGTTTAGCAATATGACCAGAAGAGAGGTCTAAAGTATAAAAAGCATCGTATTTTGATTCTTGAGCTCTTTTTGTTCCAGAGGGGTTTACGAATACTTCAGTATCAGATAAAGAATATATACTCGCTACATTGTTATTGTACATCGTCATTAATTTCCCGTTCAAATCTATAATTGGCAATTCTTCCAGGTATTTACCACTTAAGTAATCATATTTTGCAATAACTGCCCTCCAATTAAGAATTGTGTAAACAATTCCATTTTTTTCATCTATCACAAATCCCCTTAGTTGTAAATACTCACCTGGACCTCTTCCGTATGAACCGATTTTACGTACAAACTCTCCGCTCCGTTTATATTGAAGAAGACCTGCTCCATGAGAACAGTAAATAAATATATAATCATCAGTTATATAAGGGCGCTTCTCATCTAAGATAATTCCAATCGGGAATTCATTATTATACTCCAGTTTAATATATTCGAGCGAATCAATAACATCGCTCATCACTGGTGCATCTTTGTCAGACAAATTTTCGAGATCAAAAGATATCATATATGGTTCAGACAGTACCGCTTTATCCTTTTTTTTCGAAGATTCTGCGCAACTTATTAAAAAACAAATAAATAGAAATATTATTGATTTCTTCATGAAATAAAAGTATTATAAAACATAAGTTGCTTAAAAAGTGCAGAATAGCGAGATGCTTTATTTTTCGGACAGTCTTTATTGATTTCTTAACTCTTTCTTAAACAAATATATAAAAATAACGATTACATTATTTATCTGCGTTGAATAATTTTTTGAATAAATTTATCTAAAGAGACACTACAGGGGACTGATAAGATAAATGCACACAAAGAGTTGTTGAAATAAAATAATTTTCATTTGTCGCAAATAATATATATATTTGCGACAAATCTTCATGGAGTAGTTATATGCAAAAAACTGTAAATGAAATAAAAAGTCTAATAAAAAAGAAGCAAAAAGGGAAAATATATTTTGCTTCAGACTTTGCATTCCTGGGAGCTCCAAAGACCATAAATAAATCTTTGGAGAGATTGGAGCAATCTAAAACAATAATTAGAATAGCAAGGGGAATTTACTATTATCCAAAAACCGATATCAAATTAGGTTTGGGTATCCTCTATCCTTCACTGGAAGAGATCGCAAAAGAAATTGCAAAGAGAGATAAGGCAAGAATAGTTCCAACAGGTATTTATGCATTGAATAAATTAGGATTATCAACTCAAGTTCCTATGAATATTGTATACCTGACAGATGGAACTCCAAGAAGAATAAAAATTGGAAATGGCAAGGGAATTCTTTTCAAACATACAGCTCCCAAAAATTTAGTCTATAAAAATGATCTTATATTATTAATTGTTTCTGCTCTTAAAGCTATTGGGAAAGAAAATATCAAAAATGAAGATATTGAAAAGTTGCGAATCCTGCTTTCTTCTAGACAAATATCAGACTGGAAAGATGACCTTAAATTAGCCCCCGCATGGATTAAACAAATAATAATATCAATAGTATGAGTGAGTGGTTAATGCTATCACAAGATGACAGAAAAACTGTAATAATACAGACAGCAGTCAAATTAAACCTTTCCGTAGAAGCTATTGAAAAGGATTGGTGGGTATCGGCTGCATTAAGAGCATTATTTCAGTGTGATTTTGCCAACGCAATTGTTTTTAAAGGAGGGACATCCTTAAGTAAAGCCTGGAAGATAATTGAAAGGTTTTCCGAAGACATTGATATAGCTATAGATAGGTCTTATTTGGGATTTTCCGGAGAGTTGAAGAAAAAAGAAATTACAGAATTAAGAAGAGCATCTTGTTCTTTTGTTAATACAATTTTGCTTTATCAACTTGATCAGAACCTTAAATCAATAGGTGTAACAGGGTACAAACTCTCACTCAAAGAATTAAAAGATACAACAGCAGATCCTCAGGTAGTTGAACTTAGCTTTGATTCTCTATTTGGAGAGAGCGAGTATATTAAAGAAAAGGTATTAATTGAGATTGGTGCCAGATCATTAATAGAACCATCTCAAAATAAGGTAATTAAATCTTTAATTAGTGAGCAATATCCTAATTCTAATTTTGCGGACAAGGATTTTGACATACCAACTGTTCTGCCTACCAGAACTTTTTTAGAAAAAGCTTTTTTACTCCATGAAAAATTTCAAAAACCAGTTGACCCAAGTGGAGTTGTTAGGCTGAGCCGACATTTCTATGACTTGGAAAAGCTAATGGATACAGATTTTGCCATGGCAGCACTTGCAGATAAAATTTTATATGAATCAATTGTCAAGCACAGGAGTAAATTAACTAGGATAAGCGGAATAGATTATTCTACACACAACCCTCAAACAATAAACTTTATACCACCTGATCGCATAATTGATGCCTTAAAATCAGATTATGAAGATATGCGGACAAGTATGATTTATGGTGAATCCTTATCTTTTGACTCATTAATCAGTCGCATTACTGAGTTGAATAATCGTTTTCATCGGTGTGAGTTTAAGTGAGCAATCACAAATACCGGGTTATCGTTTTCATTCTTTGGAATGCTGCATCCGGATAAAAGCAGTAAAAAAACGACAAAAAGGCTTTCGGTGAAATATGTTCGCATTGTAT